>Ga0315282_10000583_pt1 | contig 71639 bp, 51 predicted proteins | sample YL17G07_20_MG_FD_203693 | JGI IMG/M metagenome (GOLD analysis project Ga0315282, IMG submission 203693) | Sediment microbial communities from Yellowstone Lake, YNP, Wyoming, USA - YL17G07_20 | ecosystem: Environmental > Aquatic > Freshwater > Lake > Sediment | place: USA: Wyoming | collected... | reverse complement strand
GTGACCCCGCCCGTCGTGCCCGACCTCGAGCGGCCCGGGGCGATCGAGCTGACCGTTCGGGCCATCTCAGCGCCCGCGAGCTGCAGGTCCTGGACGAAGCGCTCGTGCCACGCCACGAGGATGTTGTACCCGAGCACGGCGACGATGCCGACGAGGAGCCCGGCGGCTGTGGCGATCAGTGCCTCGGCGACCCCGGACGCCACGACGGCCGAGCCCGTCTTGCCCTGCTCGCCGATGTCCCAGAACGCTCTGAGCACGCCGATGACAGTGCCCAGCAGCCCGATGAAGGGCGCGATGGTCGCGATGCTCCCGAGGGTCGTCAGGCCCCAAGTCAGTCCCTGCCCCTCTCTGAGGGCGACATCCTCCAGCGTCTCGCTCAGAGCTTGCGAGGACCGCTCGCGATGGAGAATGCCGGCACTGAAGACGCGGCCGAGCGGCTGCGGCGTGCGGCGACACACAGACAGGGCCACCTCCCACCCGTGGGTCTCGATCTCCTCACGGACCTCCCGGAGGAACGCCTCCCAAGGGAGCCGCGCGATTCGGTTCGCGATGCAGCGCCAGACGATGATGGCGACCACGAGCACCGAGCAGGCGACCAGCGGGATCATCGTGTAACCGCCTGCGGCGAGCACCTGGAAGAGCCTCACGAGTGGCACACCTATCTACGTGTGATCGGCCGAGCGTTCAGGCCGTGCCGTGCTTTCAGACGCCTGCCGGGCCCCGGGGTTCCCGGCACACGCATACCTTCAGTGACGCCGCCGCCGGGTCCTTGCCGGCCCGCGAACCTTGCCGGACGTGGACCCGGTGGCTATCATCCGGCACATGTCTGCGGAAACGAGCACCGGCGGCAAGGCCTTATGGCGCGAGGTGGTGGGCCTGGCCGGGGTCGGCACTTTCGCCGGGCTCATCGGCAGCTTCTTCGGAGTAGGCGGCGGAATCGCCCTAGTCCCGATCCTCGTGTACGCCCTGAGAGTGCCGATGCACAGGGCCACGACCACCTCGCTAGCGACGATGCCCTTTGTGTCCGTCGCGGCCATCGCCACATTCGTGGCTACCGCACACACTGCGGGAGCCACGCAGGTCCACTGGCTGCTGGCGGGCCTCTTCGCGCCCGGAGCAGTCCTCGGCTCGATGTTCGTGGGGGTCCCACTCTCCCGGAAGCTGCGTGCCGCGGCGCTGAGAAGGGTCTTCGGTATCGCCCTGGTCGCGGTGGGGGTCAAGATGCTCCTCCCCTCGCCGGGCGCGGCAGAGACGGAGGCCGCCGCCGCAGCGGCTGGGTGGCCCCTCTGGTCGGCCCCGGTCTGTGGTCTGGCTGTCGGCACGCTCTCCGGGCTTCTCGGCATCGGGGGCGGGATCCTGTGCGTCCCACTCCTGGCCTTGGGTTTCCTGCTAGTGCAGCACGACGCGCACGCGACGTCGCTGGCTGTCGTGCTCGCCTCAGTTGTCGCGGGCACCTGCCGCGCGCAGACCGGCCCGGCGGACAAGCGCCCGGACTGGCGGCTTGTGCGGCACCTAGCGCCCGGAGCGCTGGCGGGAGGGGTCGTCGGGCCGCTGATCGCCAGGATCCTCAGCCCGGCGGAGCTGAAAACCACGTTCGCCGCGCTGCTCATGTTCGCGGCAGTGGGGATGCTCGACCTGAAGGGGCTGTTCCGGAAGGCCCAACCGCCGGAGCCCGGCACGGCCGACTAGCGCAGCAAGCGGATGAACTCATCCACGGTCAGCCCGGCATCGCGGACAATGCTGGGGAGCGTACCCGCCGGGAAGTCGCGGGCCCCGTGCAGAGGAACAGCGACCGTTCGTCGCGTATCCGGGTACTTGAGGATGCCATGGCTGCCTACTCGCCGTCGCCAGGCGAAGCCTCCACGTTCGAGGGCACGAGCCACCTGCGACCCGGACAGCGCGGAGAGCCTAGGCAACTGCTGCCACCTCACCCACCCTCACCTTGTGGACGATGGCTTCAGCGGCGTCCGCCATGTCGAGAGCGATGTCGGTGCGATCAGCCGCAATCGGCTCGCCGTCTTCGCGCAGCACATCTATGTAGCCGCCAGTGGCCTCACGGACCATCTCGAGGGCATGGCGCAGCGTCTCACCCCACGTATGGCAATCACTGAGTGCAGGAACGAAGACCGAGCAGCGTCCGTCCTCTTCCCGCAACGGGACGGCGGTGTAGGTCACGACTCACGTCCTCGAGCGCACTCTTGGTGCCCAGGGCGGGATTCGAACCCGCACGGCCCGAAGGCCAGGGGATTTTAAGTCCCCTGTGTCTGCCATTCCACCACCTGGGCACCTCCCGCGCCCAGCCCCGCGGGGAAAGGGTCGGGGTCAGGGGCACGCACCGCGCGTACGATGCGCGGGGCGGGCCACCTGGGCCCGCCCCGCTCTGGTTCCTGGAGGCGACGACCGGAGTCGAACCGGTGAATAGCGGTTTTGCAGACCGCCGCCTTAGCCACTTGGCTACGCCGCCTCACTAAGGCAAAACCCGGCACAGGGCCGGGTGGGAAGTCAGTTGGAGCGGAAGACGGGATTCGAACCCGCGACCCTCACCTTGGCAAGGTGATGCTCTACCAGCTGAGCCACTTCCGCTTGTGTGCTGGAGCGGAAAACGGGATTCGAACCCGCGACCCACAGCTTGGGAAGCTGTTGCTCTACCGGCTGAGCTATTTCCGCTCTTATGTACTGCTTCGCGCCGCCGGGGGAGCGTTCCTCCACCCGGCCCAACTTGCTGGTGGGCGAAGCAGGACTTGAACCTGCGACCTCTTGCGTGTGAAGCAAGCGCTCTGGCCGGCTGAGCTATTCGCCCTCTGACAAGATGGTGCCCAGGGGGGGACTTGAACCCCCACGAGGAATCCCTCACCAGGCCCTCAACCTGGCGCGTCTGCCAGTTCCGCCACCTGGGCGCGGCTTCTCACTGTGTCGCGAATATACCGGGCACGCATTCGCGGTGTCAAGGGCGGCCCCTTAGCGAGCTCCCCTCGAGTCAGACCGACACATTGAACCCTCTCACGACGACCCGCGCATCGGGCTCGAAAGTGACGCGCCGACGCTCCCCGGGTCTCAGCGCGAAGAGGTTGTCCGCAGGCGGCACCCTCCCTCCGTCCGGGGCGTAGACAGTCACCGCGACAGGCAGCGCAAGCGCGTCCCCCAGGTTCACGACCCACTGCCCATCGGCGTCCGCGACCACCTCGAGCGGCTGCCGCGGAAGCTCGGACAGGCCCCCGAAGATGGGCGCCTCGCGCGCGGACAGCAGCACGTCGACGCGGTTGTCGGCTGGCGCCATGGGGTGCTCGGAGCTGACCCGAAGCACGAACACCTCGCCGGCCGGAATGGGGCACCGGAAGTCAAACGCGAGCACGGTACCAGGGTCAGGCACGTCCAGGTTGCGCTCCTCGGTGGCCCTTACGGCTCCGTCGAGTGTGAGCAGCTCGGCCTTGACCAAGCATCCCTCTACACCAGGAGCAATGCTCGACAGGTAGATCCCGGCCTCGAACTCGCCCTTGCCGTGCCAGATGAGCGAGTCGTAGCGGGCGGACGCGTGGAGCGGAGCTTGAGCCTTCCTGAGGGCCACATACGACGGCTTCGGAGCCAGGTCGTAGTCCAGTGAGTTGGTGCACGACGCGTTCGGATAGGTCTCGTAGAACTGCCAGATGATGGATCCGGCGCACCGCCACTGACGGCGGCGCGCGGCCTCGATCGCGTACCGCAGGGCCTCGGCTTGCACATACTGCGACGCGACGATGAACGGCTCGAGCTCCTCAAACGGGCCGAACAGCTCCTCCGTCTGCGAACGGGTGATCCACCAGGCGCCCCGGTACATCCACAGGGGGTTCGTCTGGTCGGGCGGCCAGAGGTTGCCTTCCGGGATCCACTTCCGCAGTGTCTCGAGGTTCCCGGCCCCCGGCGCGCCGAGCTCGGAGTGGAGCAGCGCATCGACCCCGTCCCACAGGCGGTAGTGCTCGACCGGGCCCGCATAGGTCCACGGGCCGTGGACGTCGTGCATCTGCCCAAGCTTGTTCAGGTCCGGCCCGGCAAGAGGGCCGGAGGCCGATGTTGGCAGGTAGTGGCGGTCGGGGTCGAGCTCCCTCACCACGCGCCCCAGTGCCGCCAGCGTAGGATGGTCGAGGCCCAGCGGGACCCATCCGTCGCCCATCAGCTCATTGCCTCCGCACCACACGGTCAGGCACGTGTGCGGGCGGACCTTCCGGACGATGCCACGCGCCTCCCCCTCGGCCATCGCGATGTATGCCGCGTCGGTCGGCGGCTCGTTGTCGATGCCGGACGAGGACTGGCAGAACTCCTGCCAGACGAGGATACCCTCCTCGTCGCAGGTGTCGAAGAACTCCCTGGGCGGCAACTGCGCGCCGCCCCACACGCGGATGAAGTTGGCGTTGGACTGAGCCGCCAGCCAGGCGATCTTGCGCGACTTGCCGAGGCCTAGACCGTGCAGATTGTCCGGCGGGGCCCAGTTGTACCCCATCATGTACACGCGTCGCCCATTGACGACCGGTGTGTACGGCAGGGAATCCTCCGGTGCGCCCTCTGTCCGCGTCCATCGCACATCGCGAATGCCCAGCCTCACCGACTTCGAGATTGGCTCGGCGCCCTCCGGGGTCACCGTCAGAGTAGCCTCGTACAGGTGCTGCTCGCCGTAAGCCCGGGGCCACCAGAGCCTCGGAGCGTACACTCGCAGGGGCACGCTGACCTCGAGGGCCCCCGGGACGAGGAGCGTCGCCGCATCAGCGCGCGCCACCACCTTGCCGCCCGGCTCGGCGATCTCGCCGACGACACCGGCGCGGCGAGCCGATTCCGAGCGCACGGTGCCGAGGAGAAGGACGTCCGCACCGGCGTGATCTGCCGCCAACGCCGTCCGCCACCACAGGTCCTCCAGCCAAGCGCCCTCGTGCAGTACCAGTTGCACGGGACCCCAGATGCCCAGGGGCACCAGGCGACACGTCCAGTCCCAGCCGTAGGCGAACCGCGGCTTCCAGGTGCGCACCTGGCTGGTGCGGCCTATCTGCGCCGGCTCAGGCGGCGCGGCCTCCACGAGGACGTGAAGCCTGTTGCCGCCCTCACGAAGGGCCGCGGTCGCGCCGAACTCGAACGCGTCGCTCGCTCCCGTGTGCCGCCCCATCTCGACTCCGTTAAGCCACGCGGTGCACGAGTAGTCGACCGCGTCGAACTCGAGCCGGGCCCAGCGCCCGTCGAGAGCCGGCACGTCGAAGTCAAGCCTGTAGAGCCAGTCGCGGTCCTTCGTCCACTCCCACAGCCTGCTGTTGCGGTCGTAGTACGGGTGCGCGCCGCCCTCGGCCTCGATTGCGTCCGAGACGACGTCGCCCGGGACTCGCGCCGAGTGCTCGAGCGCGGGATTCGGGTCCGCGGCCCAAGCTCTCTGAAACAGGGCTTCATTTGGTGCATACGGCCTGACTCGCCAGTCGCGGCCGGACAGGTCAAGGATCGCGATGCGACTCACCGGGCCATCACCTCGCAACCACTCTGATCTTCCCGACAAGCACGGCTGGACTGATGGAGCCGGGCTGGACCTTCGGATCGCTCGACAGGGCCTGGATGGCCCGCAGGAAGTCAACGTAGGTCCCTGAGATCATGGTCTCCTTCACGGGATAGGCTATCTCACCATTCTCCACCCAGTACCCCGTGTCCACCACCTGCGAGAAGTCACCCGAGGTGTCGTTGACGGCTAGGCCGCCCGAGTTGACGTACAGTCCTGTGCCCATCGCACTAAGCAGCTCCGCCTCGGTCCTGTCGCCGGTAGCGGGGTTGCAGTTCGTGGGTGAGATGCCGCCCCTGGTCGAGTGCGCGGTGTTCTCAACGGCGGCCTTCCCCGCCGTGTAGGAGTTGTGGAGGTACGTCGTCAGCACCCCGCGATCGACGACCGTGAGCTTCTTGTGCGGGACACCTTCACCGTCCGCCGGGCTGCTGCCGCCGCCACCGGGGATGAAGGGATCATCCACCATGGTCAGCGCCTGGGACGCGACCTGCTCGCCCTGCTTGCCGACGAGCCAGGTCCGCCTGCGCTGGACGTCCTCCGCGTTAGCGCCGTGGATGAGTGGCATCAGGACGTTCCTGCCGCACTCCTTGGAGAACAATACGGGAAACACACCTGAAGGGGCGGTGCGAGAGCCCAGCAGCCTGAGGCTCTCCTCCGCTGTCCGCTTGCCGATGCCGGCCGGGTCGAAGTCGCTCATCCGGCGACCGTGGTCGCCATCGCCGTAGGCGCCGACATCGTCTCCGCGCCGCACAGCCGTCGAGATGTAGCAGCCCACGCCCGATCCGCGCTGCGTCACGCACGTGCCCTTGCTGTTCACATAGACGGACCCGCCCGACCAAAGGCCGGAGCCGCCGCCGATGATAGCGTCCGGCGCCACCGCGCGGACAGCCTCGATCTCCGGCGTGAGGTACCCCAGGAGGTCGGACAGCGTCAGCGCCGCTACAGCCTCGTCCCAGAGGCCTTCGATCTCCACCAAGGGGCCCCCAACAGGGAGGTCGTGGAAGTCGGGGTCAGCGTCAGCCGCCTTGGCCAACGTTGCGGCGGCTTCGCCGGCCGCCCTCGCGTCGGCCTCATCGAGCTTGCTGGCCGAAGCCCACCCGCAGCCTCCTCGAGAGAACGCGCGCACGCTGACGCCGGAGTAGCTCCTGGCGTCGACGTTCTTCACCTCGCCCAGCTCGAGGCCGATGGCACGGCTCACGCTCTCCTGCAGGTGCACATCCGCGCAGTCCGCCCCCGACCGCATAGCGGCCTCACATGCCGCGTTGGCTATGTCAATGTAGCGCTCCATTGCTATGTCCCTCCGCCCGTCAGGCGTCCTGGCCGCCGACAACCATGTCGGCAACCCTCAAGTAGGGCCCGCCGAAACTCACGGGCATGCCCTGTCCGTTCTTGCCACAGCCGCCGCCTCGCGTGGGAAGGTCCCACTCGCATGACACGGCGTCGACGCGGTGCAGTGTCTCAAGCACCATACCGCACATGCAGCAATCACGGACCATCTCACACAGCTCGCCGTTCCGGATCATTCGCCCGCTGCCGACGTTCAGCGTGTACTGGCCGCGCTCGCAGAAGACATAGCCCCAGCGGCCGTCCTGGAACAGGATGCCGTCGCCGATCCCCTTGACCATCTCGTCGAATGGGGTCTCTCCCGCCTCGACCAACGTGTTGCTCATTCGCACTATCGGGCGTTGGGCGAACCCGTCGGCGCGCGCGCTTCCGTTGGGTGGCACGTCCATCCGGCCCGCCGATTCGAGGGAGTGCATGAACCCGACCAGCGTGCCCTTGTCGATGATCCGTCGTCGCTGAGACGGCGTGCCCTCGTGATCGAACGCGAACGATCCCCACTGGCCGGGGATCGTCCCATCGTCGATGACCGTGACGAGATCGGACGCGATTTTCGTGCCCATTTTGCCCTCAAGGATCGACTCGCCGGCGAGCACGAGATCGGCCTCGGCGTTGTGGCCGAAGGCCTCGTGTATGAAGACACCGACGACCGAGGGGTGGAGGATCACGGGGAACACGCCCGCGGGGGCCCGGCGCGCCGACAGGAGCTCGACGGCCTTGCTCGCCGCCTTGACGGCGTAGGCCTCCGGCGTGATAACGGCCATCTCCTCCCACCCGGCCAGGCGGGCCCTAGACTCATACCCCTCCTGGCGCACGTCGCCGTCGGCGCACACGAGGAAGCAGTTGAAGCTGACGCGCGTCTGCTCCTGCTCGACAAGCGCGCCCTGGGTGTTGCACACGACGGTGCGGGTGATGGTGTTCGACAGCCCCACCGTCGTGTTGACGGCCTTGTCGCCCGCAACGCGCAGCATCTCGGCTTCCTGAGTGCGGAGGAGCGCCATCTTGTCCTCGGCCGAAATGGACCTGGGGTCGATCGCGACAGCAGTGGCCGCCGAGGCCTCATGCGCCGGCAGTGTGGCGAGCTCGATCCCGGTAGCCGGTGGTGCGAGCCTCGCCGCCGCTATCGCGTCATCAAGGCACGAGCGCGCGGTCTCCTTGTCCACGATGCTCGTCGAGGCGAACCCCCAACTGCCCTTGTGAAGGATCCGCACGCCGAGCCCCATCGAGGTGCCGCTCGACATGCGGTCCGTCTGGCCGTCCTGCCGGGACATGTGCGTTCGATCGTCTGACACGAGCCGAACATCGGCGAAGTCCGCGCCGAGCTGCACCGCACGGTCGCGGACCGACATCAAGATGTCTTTCATGGGATTGTCCCTCCTGTGAACCCGACTGTTCGCACTCGCGCCTGTGTCACCTTCGCCAGGAGTTCCCGGCAAGAGCGGGAACAGACAGCCGGTGATAGCTTCCGGTGGTCCTAGGCGTTATCTCCGACATTCACGGCAATGCGACGGCCTTGGAGGCGGCGCTTCAGGTCCTGGGCGCGGCTCGGGTAGAGCGCGTGGTCTGCCTCGGCGACATCGTCGGCTACGGGCCCGATCCCACGAGGTGCATTGAGCTCGTGCGAGAGTCGTGTGAGGTAGTGCTCGCGGGGAACCACGACAGGGGCGTGCTCGACCACTCGATGTTGGGTTGGTTCAGCGACGGCGCTCGCAGCGCGCTGAAATGGACTATGAGGAGGCTGAGTGACGGTGACCGGGCGTGGCTCGCGTCCTTGCCACGTCAAGGCACGTACGGCGGCGTATCGCTATGCCACGGGTCACCATCCGATCCGGACGCCTATCTGATGTCACCCCAGGCGGCGGCGTTCGCGATGCGGGCGTGCGACGAAAGCGTGGCGTTCTACGGTCACACCCACACTCCGGTGCTATACAAGATCCCTCATGGACAGACCGTCGACGCCCGGGACGTCACGCTGCCGGTCGGCACCCCGGTTGAGCTCGATGTGGGCATCGCGCGTTGGGCCGTCAACCCGGGCAGCGTTGGACAGCCGCGCGACGGAGACCCCCGCGCAGCCTTACTGACGTACGACGCCGACCGGCCGTCCGTCACGCTTCATCGCGCCCACTACGACATCGCCTCCGTGCAGGTGCGCATGAGGAGAGCCCGCCTGCCCCGCTACCTGATCGACCGCTTGCCGCTCGGGTACTAGGTGCAAGTCGGTACCACAATGCGAACGCGAACGGATGTCGCGGTCCCACACCGGTTCGCGCATAATCATCCGCCGAAGGAAGTGGTGACAGTGGATCGCTCCGTCAGCATCGTCGAGCGGGAAGCGTTGGTGGCCGGCGGGATGCAGTACAGCGGCAGGAACGAGCGCGGCGAGATCCCCGACATGTGGGACAACGGCTTCTTGCCAAGGATGGGCGAGCTGGATGGGGTGAGACGCGGCGAAGCGGCCTACGGGATCGCGCGCGCCATCCCCGGAGCGTCATGCGAGGATGGCTTCGAGTATCTGGCCGCGGTCGAGGTGGAGCCGGGCTGCGAGCTGCCCGACGGGATGGTGAGCTGGGGGGTTCAAGGAGGAACGTTCGCGGTCGTGCCGGCTGACGATGTGGCCGACCTGTCTCCGGCGTGCGGCTACTTCTACCGCGAATGGCTGCCCCAGTCGGAGTACGAGCACGCGGGGGACTTCATGATGGAGGTGTACCCACCTTCGTTCGCGGATGACAATGTCATCTACGTTCACTTCCCTATCCGACCGCGGAGCGAGAACACAGCAACCGACGAGGGTGATCCGGATGCCGATTAGCTATCCCAGCCAGTGCGTCCTAGAGGGTGTCCCGAAGGTAGGCTATCACAAGCACCTGTGCCCGTTTCCGGGATCGCTGTTCTCCTGCCTGGAGTACCTGGGCACGCCGTTCCCCTACGAGTACCTGATGGGGGTGACAGGCGCCGCGTTCCGCCGACTCTGGGAGAAGAACGACGGGGGCAACGTGGGCATACTCCACTTTGCACCCGAGCCCTGGCGGCGGGCGTTCCGTGCCACCGGCTATCTGTGCATCGAGGTGCCTGACACGGATCGGACGGCCATCGTCGCGCAGGTCAAGGCCAGCATCGCCGCCGGCAAGCCGCTGATCGCGTTTGGTATTGTTGGGCCGCCCGAGCCGGGCATCGTCGCGGGGTACGATCGCAACGGAGACGCGCTGCTCGGATACAGCTACTTCCAGGAGAGCGAGGGCTACTACCGGCAGGAAGGCTGGTTCGAGGCAATCGAGCGCGGGCACGCTGTGTTCATGCTCGCGTTCGGGGACAGGACGGAGCGCCCGGCGGAGCGGGAGACGCTGGTTTCCACTCTCCGGTGGATCGTGGACCTGGCCCGCGCCAAGACATGCATATGGGACCCAGATCCGCCGGAGCACCTGAACGGGCTCGCGGCGTACGAGGGGTGGGCGTCGGGGTTCGAGGTCGACGAGGACTACCCGCCCGGCAACAGGGAGGTGCTAGGCTGGAGGGTCATCATCCACGGCGACCAGACCGTCATGCTCCACGATCGGCGGCCGGGAGCCGCATACCTTCGCAGCGTGGCTGACGTAGGGACCGAGGCCGCGGGCGAGATCACGGCCGCAGCCGCGCTCTACGAGCAGGTTGCTGACACGGAAGGCATCTGGATGTGGGGTCACGAGATGGGCGAGGATGTACAGGACGCGTTGGCGGACCGGGCAACAAGGCTCGGGATCGCGGCGCAGATCAGGCGCGCGGGTGAGCTGGAGGCTGAAGCCGTCGCGCACGTTGAGGCGGCGCTTGGGTTGTTGGCCTAGCCTCTCGGGGAAGGTCTGGGCTCGCTTCCGGAGGAGGTCGAACTTGATGCCCGGCAATGAGAGAGTCGTGCTCGAAGAGGTCCCCCAGATCGGCTTCTACGGGAGCCTGCCGGGCCCACACTGCCCCGAGGACTTCTGTTTCGAGGGCGCTCTACGCTCGTGCCTGCAGTTCCTCGGTGAGCGGTACGGATGCTCACACCGTCCCGAACTGCAGCCCGGGTACCGAACGGAGTGCGGCTACGCCTACCTCATGACCGTGTCGGGGAGCGCCTTCTTCATGCACTGGCCCGGGTGGCCCGGCGAGCCTCACGCGGCCTGGAACGTCCTGGGCCCGGTGCGGTTCGTCGAGAACGCGTTCGCCGCGGTGGGCTTCGACCACGCAATCGTTCGGCGGAACGGCGAGGGTGAGCTCCGGCGCATCGTCATAGAGAGCATCCGTGATCGCCGTAGCCCCGTTATCGGCCTGGGTGTCTGGGCGGGCCCGCCCGAGCCGGCCATCGTGGCCGGGTATGACGAAGGCGGCGACGTGCTCATCGGTTGGAGCTTCTTCCAGCGGGATCCGGGGCCCGAAGCCGAGTTCGAACCGTCGGGCATGTTCCGGATGCGCGGCTGGTACGAGCACACGCCTGGGCTCATCGTTATCGGGTACAAGCGCGAGGAGCCGCCGCTCGACGACGTTTACCGCACGACGCTCCAGTTCGGCGTGGAGTCCCTCGGTGCCGGACTGCGGGCGTACCAGGCCTGGGCGGACGATCTACACGATGATTCGCCGTTCTCCGGAGCGGACGAGCCGGAGCTGCGCCGGCTTCACGAGGTGCACGATCAGACGGTCGGCACCATCGCGGAGGCGCGGCACTACGGGAACATGTGCCTAAGGGAGATGGCAGCATTCAGGCCGTCCGTGTCGGCGCAGCTCCTGGAGGCCGCTTCGTGCCTCTCGGGCGAGCACGACCTGATGTGGGACCTCTGGAACGCGCTCGGTGGCCTCCAATGCCCCACGGCGTGGCGGGAGTGCGTGAGACCCGAGAAGCGCCGCGAGATGGCGCCCATCGTCCTTAGGTCACGCGACAACGCCGCGCGGACCGTGGAGCTGATGAAGGGCGCGCTTGAAGAGTGGTAGCCGCACGAGGGACGCTGCCCCGCTCGCGCGAACAAGGGGGCCCGATCCCATGAGGAGGGCTTCCCTTGATCGGCCATGAGTGGCTTGTTGTCTGTTTGGCTCTGGCGGCGGTGGCCGCCTGCGCGGCCGCGGCCGGGTCACCATCGCCTCGCCTCACGCGTCTCTTTGACGACGGCTGGCGGTTCCATCGCGGCGATGTGGACCAAGGCTGGGAGGCCGACCTGGACGATGCTGCCTGGCGGCGCGTCGATCTCCCTCACGACTGGAGCATCGAGGACCTACCCGCCACCGGCGAGGAGCCGCTGCCGGCCATTCCAGTGACCGAGGGCGAGTGGCGCTTCGCGCCGGGGGACGATCCGGCGTGGCGGGAGCCTTCCCTCGACGACTTTGGGTGGCAGGTCGTGCAGCTTCCCGCGAGTTGGGAGGCCCACTCCGGCTACACCGAGGATAACGTCTACGGCTGGTACCGTCGGAGGATCGACGTTCCCGGCGACCTCCGGGGGCGGGAAGTGATCCTCTCCGTCGGCAAGGTCGACGACGTCGACGAGACCTTCGTGAACGGGGTCAAGGTTGGCGGCCTCGGCGAGTTCCCACCAGGCTACCAAAGCGCATGGGACAAGCCCCGCCGCTACAGGGTGCCCGCGGGGCTCCTGCACGGCGACGGGGCCGACCTGATCGCGGTGCGCGTCTTCGACGGCACGGGCAACGGCGGGCTCTACGCAACGGCGCCGGCGTCCATACGCAGCGGCCCCTTCGACTCGGAGGCGGTGGGCGGAGGAGCCGTGGGGTTCACGGTTGGTGGCGTCGGTTGGTACCGGAAGGTGTTCACTCTTCCCGAGACCATGCGCGGGAAGCAAGTGACGATCACGTTCGACGGCGTCTACATGGACTCCCAGGTCTGGATCAACGGCCGGAAGCTTGGCGAGCACCCCTACGGGTACACCGCGTTCTCCTTCGATCTGACGCCGCACCTGCGCTTCGGGAGCCTGTCCAACGTCATCGCCGTAAGGGTCGACGCGTCAGGCAAGACCAGCCGGTGGTACCCCGGCTCGGGCATCTACCGCCATGTCACCCTTACCGTGACAGACCCGGTGCACGTGGCGCAGTGGGGCGTATCTGTGACCACCCCCGAGGTCACGGCCGAGCGCGCGACGGCGCGCGCCGAATGCCGCATCGCAAACGACCGCACACAAGACGCCCAAGTACGCGTGCAATGGAGCGTCGTCGGGCCCGAGGGCAGTGCGGTCGCATCGGCCGCCGCCGCTGGTAGCGTGCCTGGCGGCGGCGGCATAGACCTGTCCGCCGACTTGTCAGTGCCGGGCCCGCGCCTCTGGTCGCCCGACTCCCCTGCCCTCTACGATCTGGTTACCACGGTCTCCACGAACGGCACGCCGGTCGACGAAGTCAGGACGGAGTTCGGCATTCGGACGATCTCCGTCGACGCGGCCAACGGCTTCCTGCTAAACGGCAAGCCGATCGAGCTGCGCGGCGGATGCGTCCACCACGACAACGGTCCCCTAGGCGCGTGCGCATACGACCGGGCGGAGGAGAGGCGCGTCGAGCTTCTCAAGGCAAGTGGCTTCAACGCCATCCGCACCGCTCACAACCCGCCCTCGTCGGCGTTCCTTGACGCCTGCGACCGGGTCGGGATGCTCGTGATGGACGAGGCGTTCGACTGCTGGCGGCAGGGCAAGAACCCCGAGGACTATCACCGCTTCTTCGACGCGTGGTGGAAGCGCGACATCGAGTCGATGGTGCTCCGCGACCGGAACCATCCCAGCATCGTGTGCTGGAGCATCGGCAACGAGATCGTCGAGCAGGGCACGCCCGAGGGCGCGACGGCGGGCGCCGAGCTCGCGGGATACGCGCGCTCGCTCGATCCGACCCGGCCCGTGGCCCAAGCCGCGCACCCGGGGACGGACCCATGGGAGAACATGGATACGCTGTTTGGCGAGCTGGGGTTGTGCGGCTACAACTACAAGTGGGAGAAGTATGTCCCGGACCACAAGAGTGAGCCTTCGCGGGTGATCGCTGGGACAGAGTCCTTCCCCGCACAGTGCTTCAACTCGTGGATGGCGACCGCGGACAACTCGTGGGTGATCGGCGACTTCGTATGGACCTCGTTCGACTACCTCGGCGAGGTGGCGCTCGGACACACGCACTACGAGGGCGAGGCGCCGCACTACGGCAGCTGGCCGTGGACCGCGGCGAACTGCGGCGACATCGACATCTGCGGGTTCAAGAGGCCGCAGTCGTACTACCGCGACGCCGTCTGGGGGACGGGACGCGAGGTGTCGTGCTTCGTCCGGACGCCTCTGCCCGAAGGAGAGACCGGCGAGGTGGTCTATGGCTGGGGCTGGCCGAACGTCCAGGCCTCCTGGACGTGGCCGGTGATGGACGGCAGGCCCCTCACCGTCGACGTGTACTCCTCCTGTCCGCAGGTGCGCCTAACGCTGAACGGACGGGACCTGGGGACCCGGGAGACTACCCGCGCGACGCGCTTCACGGCGACGTATGAAGTGCCGTACGAGCCGGGAGAGCTGGTGGCTGTCGGCCTCGACACAAGCGCCAACGAGGTAGCGCGTTGGGCCCTGCGTACCGCCGGGCATCCCGCCGCCGTCCGACTCACCCCCGACCGGGCCACCATCAAGGCCGATGGGCAGGACCTGTGCTTCGTGACTGTGGAGATCCTCGACTCGCGGGGCGCTCTGAACCCGATGGCGGACGATCTGGTCCGGCTCGCCCTGACCGGCCCGGGCACGATCGTAGCTGTGGCCAACAGCAACCCGCGCAGCGTCGAGAGCTTCCAGCAGCCGCAGCGTAAGGCCTGGCGTGGCAAGTGCCTCGTAGTCATCCGGGCGGCTACGCATCCCGGCACAGTGAGCTTGACCGCTGAGGGAGAGGGCCTGCGGCCGGCAACGTGTGAGGTGAGCGCGGGCGGATGAGGGAGCCCACTGTGTGGGGGTGTACTTGCTGCACGCTGTGGTACACTAGGTGCTGCCTGACATGGCACCATGGAGCGTGGTAAGCGTTGCCGACCTATGAGTACAAGTCCGTCGAGGGCGGTTGCGAGCACTGCGCCACCGGGTTCGACCGCCGCCAGAGCATCAAGGCCAAGCCCCTAACCACCTGCCCGACGTGCGGCGCCAAGATACGGCGCGTGCTTCGCAACTGCGCCCACTTCACCCCAAAGCCCAAGTTCAGCTACGACCGCGCCGCGGACGCGGGCTTCACGTCGTACCAGCGCACCGACTCGGGGCTGAAGAAGATCGCCGGCAGCGGGCCCGACACGCCCGTGGTGAACCCGAGCGACCTGCCGTAGCGACCGGCAGCCGGTGGCGTGCCTATTCCTCCTCTGCGGCCCACAAGTCGGTGTACTCCTGCAGCATGAACCACCGCCGCGAGTTCGCGGCCTGCCCGCTCACGCGCAGGGCGGCCGGCTCTCCCGCGCGGAGCATGTCGCGTGGGACCGTCAGGTAGAACACGCCCAGTGTGTCCTCGGAGCCGTACAGGACCCGCGAGTCGAAGGCAAGAGTGCGCCTGCCGTCCGGGGAGCGCCATCGCGCGCTCTCCCTCGTCACGCCGAAGGTGACCAGCGGAGTCCCGTCCAGGCTCAGGTCGAAGCCGGCCTCGGGCATGCTCACCCACCCGAGCGCACCAGCCCACGCGAAGGTCACCGACTCCTCCGGGCCGGGTGGTACCGGGGCCGTCTGCCACTCGATGAACCACGACCCGTCGAGCCCGCGGACAACGTAGCCCGCCGCGTTCGGGTCACGGTAGCTCGGATGAGTGACGACCTCTCCGTTGTGCGCGGTGACCCCGGCGAAGCCCTCGACCCTGGCGGAGTTCGCGGGAACAGGAGCCTCCGACAGGTGCTCGAGCCAGTAGCTCGCTGGCAGCTCGGCCTTCGGAGTCGACCTGTCCGTGGCGAGGTAGCGGATCAGTGAGCGAAGCAGCCACCGTGCTTCCGGTCGGGTCTCAAGCGACGTGCCGCTCAGGTCGAATGACGACAAGAGGAGCCTCCCCTGCCCCACCCTCGCCTCCACGAGCAGCCCCTTGCTGCGGCTGCTCATGTACACGTCCAGGGCCCGGACGATCGGGTCCACTCGCACCGGGAGGTCATCCAGCAGCATGGCCGGCCGCTGGTGCACGAGGTCGAAGAACTGCAGATCGCAGAACTCGTCGTTCGGGAACTCGGCGAGTGCGGAGTGCGAGCCGATGACGGTGCCCGTGTTCGCGTCGGAACCGGCCCCGCCCATCCACCACGCCGGCTCGAATGTGGTAACCTCGGTGGGCATCGCGCCCCGCGGGTCGGTGAGCAGCACGCGCCCGCCTCGGTCCGTGAAGCGCACAAGGTCCTCCGTGAGGCGTCGGGTGACGACCACGCGGTAGTCGCTGAGCGGAGCCTGGCCCTCACCGACCGCACGCACCTCCGGCCACAGCTCGCTCACGGCCGACGCTCCCACGCGGCCGACGCGCACCCCTCCGGGCAGGTCGAGGGCCAGAGCGCGAGGGTAGACCCAGAGGTCCCAGTCGTTCGCGGCGCGCGCCTCGGGGCTGTCCAGCTCTACGCTCAGGTTCACCTTCTCCGCGCGCGAGAGGCCCGGCATCCGCAGCGCGATCTCTCCGAGGGGACTCACGCCCTTCGCAACAGCGTGCAGGGGTCCGAGCGTACCTTCGGCGAGTGTGCTTCCCGGCCCGGTCAGGCGCCAGCGCGCGGTGGCGTCGCGGATGTCAGCCTCGCCGTAGTCGGATAGTGACACCGGCACGGACACGCCCTCGCCCGCCTCGAAGGTGCGCCGCGGGAGCTTCGCGAGGACGACCACATCGGCGATGAAGCGGCGGTACCACTCCGGCCCGGGGCCCTTCACCCGGTAGTGGGCGTTGACCAGGCCGCTACTGCCGGTCCAGTAGTCCTGCAGCAGCCACAGGGCATGGCCGTCGGTCTGGGGCGAAGAGCGGACGGCTTCGACCTCGACCTTGTGGCACACTGCCTGAAGTCTGGCGCTGCCGTCCGCGAAGAGACCGGCCTGGTCCAGCAGCCCGCGCCGCTCAAGCTCGCTTCGCGCCCGCTCGAGCCAGAACGGCTTCGCCGCACCGCGGAATAGGCGGATGTCCGCGATGCTTGGGTACGTGACGAAGTTGCCCATCTCGTGCACGATCACGGGCCTCTGGGGCGTGCCCTTGAAGTCGTACTTGTCAGCGGCCGCTCGGAACGCGAGGCTGGAGACGTCGAACTGCAGGGGGAAGAGGTCGAGGGTCCGCCTACCCCACCTTCCATCGCGCACATCGGGCCCGCTTGGGAGCCCGTCGCTGTCGTAGACGGGCCTGGTGGGGTCGAGCGCCTTCGCGCGGTCGTACAGCTCCTCTCCGAGCGCGAAGCCGTTGTACATCTCGTTGCCCATGCACCACGCGAAGAGCGACGCGTGGTTGCGGAGGCGGCGGATCATCCCGTCCCAGGTCTGACGGTAGAGATCCAAAGCCGCCGGGCTGCCCTTCGCCCGGTCGAAGAACGGCTCGTAGGCGATCGGAAGCTCGGGCTGGATCAGCAGGCCCATCTCATCGGCGATGTCGAAGTACTCCGGGACCGGCACGTGGCTGTGGTGCCTGACGTAGTTCATACCGAACTGCTTCGCTAGGCCGAACCGCCGCCGGTACGCGTCGTGGCTCGCGGGCGGGACAAGCGTGTCGGGGAAGACGCAGTCGTCGCCGTAGCCGTGCAGGAAGACCCGGTTGCCGTTCAGGTAGACGTCGGCCCCGCGGATCTCGATCTGCCTCATGCCGAAGCGATCCTCCCACGAGTCCACCACGCGGCCGCGATGCCGTAGCTCCAGCTTCAGCCGGTACAGCCAAGGGTGGTTCGGAGACCACACCAGCGCACCCGGTACGGGCAGTGTCAGTGAGACTGACGAGGCCGCGGCCTGCTCGGTAGCCGCCACCTGTCGCCCGTCAGGCGCGATCACGGTCGCGCGCAACATGGGCGAGGCCGAGCCTGACGCGACAGAAGTGCTCACTTCCACGTCCGCCGCCGCGGCGCCAACGTCCGGCTTCACGAATGCGTCTTCGATGAACGTCGGGGACCGTGCCTCGAGCCTCACGTGGCCCCAGATGCCGCCCCAGTTAACGTCCATGTAGTCGATGATGTCGAAGCAGCCGGTCAGGCAGTCGATCGACCAGTCCTGGGCGCTGTCGACTCGAATGGCGATGGCGGCCGGCGAGCCGGGCATGATGTTGTCCGTCACATCCGCCTCGAACGGCGTCACATAGCCAACGTGGCGCGCGACGTGACGCCCGTTCACCCACACGTCGGCGTAGCGGTGAACACCGCCGACACACAGGTACGCGCGCTTGCCGACCCAGCTTGACGGCACGTCCACCACGCGGCGGTACCAGGCCTTGCCTAGGTAGTTGTGGCGGACCTTGTCGGTCGGCTCGCCGAAGCCCTGCGCATCCCAAGAGCCGGGCACCGCGATGCGGTCGCCAAACGGGACGCCGGCATTGAACCAGCCGTCGCGCTCGCCGATGCCGCCGGGGTCCATCCGGAATGCCCACTCGCCGTCCAGGGCGACGGCGGGCCTGGCCTCGTGCCTCGGCCACTCTTCGACAGGGGGCGCACCCCAAGCGGGCACGAGGCGGGTAAGCGCGACACAGACGACCACTGAGCGGGCGCGGATCATCGGAACCACCTCGCGGGACGAGTGAGGGTACGTGGCAGGGAGTTCCACCGCGGGGCAGCAGGCCCTGCCGGCAAGGCAGGCCTAGCTCTCGACCGGGAAGTCGGTTCCGTACTCGAAGTCGAGCACGATGGTCGAGCCGTGAGTGGTGGTCTCGAGGAGGAGCGGCAGCATGGTCTCCGCGTCCACTCTGAGCATGATCGGCTCCGGCCCATGTCCGCCGCCCCCGGCCAGCCAGCCGCCGGTGGGGGTGATCTCGATGCGACGCACGGTCCTATCGCCGAAGCGCTCGAGGCCGAGGTCCACAACCGGCGCGCGGAAGATCGCCTTAGCCGCCAGCCACTCGCGAACGGCGAACAGCTCATCGACATCGAGCTGCTGGGCCTCATGCTCCAGCCCGTGGCCCACCAGGGAGTAAGGATCGCTGACCGCGGTGTGGCCGTCACGCCTCACGAGCTCGTAGAGTGGGCCGTCAGGGCTGTCGTCCACCAGTATGCGCAGGGAACCCGGCTGCTGATACCAGATCCGTACATGGTTGCAGACAGGCCTCTCAGGGCCGATCAGCAGCGGCGGCGTTACAGTGCCCTCCGCACACCAGCGGTCGACGGACGAGAACGCCCAAGCTATCGCGGCTCCGGGCCCGTAGAGACCCCGGCCCACAGGCCCAAGTCCGAGCGCGAGAGCGGCCACCAGCCCCACTAAGGCAAACCGCACCACCCACCGAGCCTGAGCGGGGCGACGCGGGGCGCTCTCTCGCAGCTCCCCGGCCACGCCGACCAGCCGACCGACGCAGGCCGACTTGCGAGCGGGGTCGACGACGATTCCGGGCCAGCCGGACAGCCTCTCGGCGACGTTGGCAACAGCGGCGTGGGCGTCGCGGCAGGCGGGGCATTCCGCCAGGTGCCGGTCGAGCTCCGTGCGCCTCTCGTTGGGCAGAGAGGCCGTCGGTTCCAGCATCGCCAGCTTGGCGTCGGCGCAGCTCACCCGGGCAGCCTCCCCTCTGCGGCCCCCACCGCTTCCGCAGCTTCAGGGTCGTCCGTCACCAGCTTGCGCAGCTTCTTCAGCGCGTAGTGCAGCCTTGAGCCGACTGTCCCGATGGTGCAGCCGCACACTTCCGCGATCTCCTGTAGCGACATGTCGTGGTAGAACCTCAGGATGACCGCCATTCGGTGCACCTCCGGAAGCTGCTCCACCGCTCGGCGGAGTGCTTCGGCTCGCGCCGCGTCCAATGCGACACCAGCCGGTGAGCCGCCGGAGCCGGGGCCCGGCCGGTCCACCAGCAACGCGAGGCTGGACTCATCGGCCACATCCTCCTTGCGCCTTCGTCTTCGCCTCAGCGCATCGCGGCACGCATTGCCCGCGATCGTGAAGAGCCAGGTCCGCAGGCCCGCACGCCCGTCGTATCGCGGGAGTGCTCTCAGGGCCTTTACGAAGACCTCCTGGGCCAGGTCGTGCGCGTCCTCCCGCATACCGGTGAATCGGTGCACATAGTTCACGACCGGTCCATAGTGCTCGTCGACGAGCGCCTCGAGCGCCTCCCGGTCACCCTCGGCACATCGACGAGCCAGCTCCACGTCCCTAGCGTGGGACTGCAGAGAAGGCCTCCGCATCTGCGAACTCCCGTTGGGTATGACGCGGCCCGACCGATGCCTTTTCATGGGTCGAGCCTAGATGAGATCAAGGCCGTGCAGGATCGCGCGGACTTGGCGGCGCGCGTCGTCTGTGAGAGGTGGCGAGGGCAGCGGCGGCTCGGCAACGTCGACTCCTCGCAGGGACAGGGCGTAGTGCACTAAGCGCCGGAAGTCGCCCAGGCCGACGATGTCGAACAGGTCCAGCAGCCTGCCCTGAGCGACCAATGCGGCTTCCCTGTCCTGGGCCAAGCCGGCGTCCACGATCTCGCGGCAGAGCTCGGGCGCCAGATTCGCCAGCCCCAAGACCGCGCCCGACGCGCCCAGGAACATGGCTGGCGCCACGAGTCGCTCGTCGCCCTGGAACGTGGCGAAACCCGGCACATCGCGCACAGCCCGCTGAAGCTCCAGGAACGATGCGATGTCGCTGGAGCTGTCCTTCAGCCCGCCGCATCGCGGATGCGCTGCCAGCTCGGCAAGCAGACTCGGGGTGACTGTGGCGCCGGTGAGTATGGGAATGTTGTAGATGAACACAGGCACGGCCGAGTGATCGAGCACAGCGAGGAAGTGCTGCCTGAGGCCCGCGTCGTCAACCCGGAGATAGTACGGAGCCACGGTCACCACCGCGTCGGCGCCCGCGTCGCAGGCGTCGTCCACCCTCTCGAGAGCGAGCCTTGTTCCGGCCTCGCCCACTCCCGCCCAGACGGGCACCCGCCCGCCCGCCGCCTCGCGCGCCACTCGGATGACGGTCGTCCTGTCCGCCGGGCCGAGCATCGGGAAAGAGCCGGTCGAGCCGAGGCAGAACAGGCCATCGGCCCCGGCGCTCACCACGAAGTCCACCAGACGACCGATAGCGGCCGCATCCGGCGCCCCGTCGGCGGTCACCGGAGTCAGGAGCGGAACGACGAGCGTAGGTCCGGACATGGCGGCCCCTATCAGCTCTGCTGCGACGAGTCGGCGGCCGAGCGTCGGGCGATCCTCTCCCACACGATGCCCGCGAGCACGCCCACCACCAGGAACAGCAGCACGTTCGTCAGGAACACACTGACGAGATGAAGTCCGGCGATGCCGGTCCCCGGATCGTAGGCGATGCGCGCTCTGTACAGGCTCCACAGGGCCCACCCCAGCGGCCCAAGGGCCGCCGCGAGTGCCCGCGGCCCCGCGGCTCCAACGCGACCCGACCGACCCCACGCGAGCCCCGCCCATACTAGGCTCACGACCACCCAGCCGCCGCACAAGACCGCCCACACGACCGCGAACTGGTCCTGGGTGATAAGCTCGGGTGGAACGTACCCCTCCATCGCGGCGCCCTACGTCTCAGCCGCGCCTCGGGCCAGGATCACGCAGCCCGTGCGCGCGCACTCGCGAATCCCGAACGGTGTCAGCAGGCGGATCAGGGCGTCTATCTTGTCGCCGCGGCCCGTCACCTCGACCATCACCGACGTCTCTGAGACATCGACGATCATAGCTCGGAAGATGGTGCAGATCTGCATTATCTCCGGGCGTGTCTGCGAGGTGCACGAGACCTTGATGATGGCGAGCTCGCGCTCAACAACATCGTCATTGACGTGGTCGTAGACCTTCACGACGTCGATCAGCTTGTAGAGCTGCTTCACGATCTGCTCCAGGACCACGTTCTCGGCATCCGTGACCCTGATGGTCATTCGCGACAGGCCCGCCTTGTGGGTGCTGTTGACGGACAGGCTGCCGATGTTGTAGCCCCGACGCGCGAACAGGCCCGCGATGCGCGCCAGCACGCCGGCCTTGTCCTCAACCACCGCCGAGATGGTGTGTGTCACTGCCTCAGGCTGACCGTTGATTCCGCTCGGCATCTTCAAGCTCCCAAGCTGTCTACTCGAGCCTCATGTCCGCGACCGACCCGCCGGCCGGGATCATGGGCATGACGTTCTCCTCACGCGACACGCGGAAGTCGATCAGGAACGGGCCGCCGCGCTCGTTCAGGGCGCGCAGGATGGCCGCGTCCACCTCGTCCTCGCTCTCCACCGACACGGCCTCGCACCCGAACGCCTCCGCGAGCTTCACGAAATCGGGCGACTGGGACAGGTCCACACCGGAGTAGCGCCGGTTCCAGAAGAGCTCCTGCCACTGGCGCACCATGCCGAGGTAACGGTTGTTCATGACGCACACGATGACCTTGGCGCCCTCCTGTTTGGCGACCGCGAGCTCTTGCATCGTCATCTGGAACCCGCCGTCTCCGACAATGGCGATGACGGTCTGATCGGGCATTGCGACCTGCGCGCCTATCGCGGCGGGCATGCCGTAGCCCATGGTGCCCAGGCCGCCGGACGAGAGCCACCGGCGCGGCCGGTCTATGAGGTAGTACTGAGCCGCCCACATCTGGTGCTGCCCGACATCGGTCGCGACGATGGCATTGCCCTCCGTCAGCTCGTAGATGCGGCTAATCACGTACTGGGGCTTCAGCGCGGCTCCCTGAGACCCCCAGCCGAGCGGGTAGTCGCGCTTCAGGTCCTGGCACCGGACGTTCCAGAAGTCCGCCTCGCGCGGCAGAACCAGCGGCATGAGCTCCTCAAGAACGTGGCGGCAGTCGCCGACGATCGGAACCACGGGGTCGACCACCTTGCCGATCTCGGCCGGGTCGACGTCGATGTGGATGAAGCGGGCGTGTGGGGCCCACTTGCCCAAGTTGCCCGTTACGCGATCGTCAAATCGGGTGCCCAGAGCGATGATCAGGTCAGCCTCGTCGATGGCATAGTTCGCGTAGGCGGTGCCGTGCATCCCGGCCATCCCGAGCGCCAACGGATGCGTCTCGGGGAAGCCACCCTTGCCGAGCAGAGTGTTGAACACGGGGAGCGACGCCTTCTCCGCGAGCTGGCGCACGAGGGCCGAGGCGCCGGAGGAGATGACTCCTCCGCCGACGTACAGCAGAGGTCGCGCGGACTGTGAGATGAGCTCCGCCGCGCGCCGTAGCTGTCTGGCGTTGCCGCGGACCGTGGGCCTGTACCCGGGCAGCTTGTGCTCCGTGGGCTTTCCCTCGGCCACACCGGCAACCGACACGTCCACCGGCACGTCGACGAGAACGGGACCCGGCCTCCCGGTGGAGGCCAGATGGAAAGCGTCATGGATCGCCTGAGCGATGTCGGGCGGGTTCTTCACCAGGTACGAGTGCTTAACGATCGGAAGGGTTATCCCGAAGATGTCGGCCTCCTGGAACGCGTCCGTTCCGATCGCGGCGGTGCGGACCTGACCGGTGATCGCGACGACCGGTATCGAATCCATGGCGGCCGTCATGAGGCCGGTCACTAGGTTGGTCGCCCCCGGGCCCGACGTCCCGATGCACACGCCGGGGCGCCCGGTCACTCGCGCGTATCCGTCGGCCATGTGAGCGGCGCCTTGCTCGTGACGCACTAGGATCGAGCGTACGCGTCCGTCGTACAGGCGGTCATAGAGCGGTATGAGCACCCCGCCCGGGATGCCGAACACAACGTCGACGCCCTCCTCGAGCAATTGCCCGACGAGCACATCCGCGCCTTTCTGGCTCACGCTATCAGCTCCTCGAACAGTCCAGAGCACCTATCATAACGCGCAGCGGGATGGGCCGAACAGGGCGAACCGAGGAGAGGACGGTAGGGCGCGCGCTTGCGTCGTCCTCATGTCCGGGACTCGCCTAGGGCGTTCGCTCCGGAAGGGTACACGCGATCAGCCCCTCGGAGACACTACGGCCCCGGTGCTCGCGCTGCTAACCTGGGCGGCATACCGAGCTAGGTACCCGCGTGTGATGCGCGGCTCCGGGGCCCTCCACGCGGCCCCGCGGGCGGCCATCTCGGGCTCGCCCACCAGCAGATCGATGGAGCGCGCCGGGATGTCAATCCTGATACGGTCGCCGGTCCGGGCGAGAGCGATCGGGCCGCCGTCCGCTGCCTCGGGGGAGACGTGTCCGACACACGGGCCGCGAGTGCCGCCGGAGAACCTGCCGTCGGTGATCAGCGCGACCGAGGACGAGAGACCCAGTCCGGCGATCGCCGCCGTGGGCCCGAGCATCTCCCTCATGCCGGGCCCGCCGCGGGGGCCCTCGTACCGGATGACCACGATGTCGCCGGCCTCGATCGCCCGCTGCAGGACGGCCTGCATGGCCTCCTCTTCCGAGTCGAACACCCGCGCCGACCCCTCGAAGACCAGCATCTCTTCCGGCACGGCCGTCTGCTTCACAACCGACCCGTCCGGCGCGAGGGACCCCTTCAGAACCGCGAGCCCGCCCTCGGCGTGGTACGCGGTGGCGAGTGTGCGAATGACATCCGGGTCAGAGATGGAGGCGGACCGCGCGATGTCCAGGCAATCCGCGCCGCTGACGGTCGGCGCCGATTCCAACATGCCTGCCAGTGCGGCCATGACAGCCGGGATGCCGCCTGCGCGGTCCAGGTCCTCGAGGAAGTGGTCACCGCTAGGCCTCATGGACGCGATGTGAGGCGTCTGGCGGCTGATGGCGTCGAAGTCCTCGAGGGACAACAGGGCCTCAGCCTCGTGGGCGATAGCGGGCATGTGAAGTGCGGTGTTCGTCGAGCCGCCGAGGGCCATGTCGACGCGGATAGCGTTGCGGAACGCGGCCGGCGACAGAAAAGCCCTCGCTCCGAGGCCCGCCCTCGTTACCTCCACCGCCCGGACGCCCGACTCGTACGCGATCCGCCCCTTCTTGCCCGACGCGGCAAGCGCGGTCGCGCAGCCGGGTAGGCTCAGGCCCAGGGCCTCCGTGACGCACGCCATCGTGTTGGCTGTGAACATGCCCGCGCACGAGCCCGGGCCGGGGCACGCGCACTCCTCGAGGCGGGTGAGCTCCTCGTCCGTGATGTCGCCGGCGGCGTGACGCCCGACCGCCTCGAAGGTATCGCGCACAAGGTCCAGCCGCCGGGCGCCTTGTACCCCGGCAAGCATCGGGCCGGCAGTGACCACCACGGCAGGAATGTTCATGCGAGCCACGGCCATTAACATGCCTGGCGTGATCTTGTCGCAGTTGGTCAGCAGAACCAGCCCGTCGAGCCGGTGCCCTTCGGCCACACACTCCACCGCGTCGGCGATGACCTCGCGGCTCGGCAGCGAGTAGTTCATGCCTACGTGTCCCATGGCGATGCCGTCGCAGATGGCGGGCACGCCGAACACCAGCGGCACCCCGCCGCCCGTGCAGACCCCGTGCTCGATAGCACGCTCCAGCTCGCGCATGCCGCAGTGGCCCGGGACGAGGTCGGTGAAGCTGGAGGCGATGCCGATGAATGGTCCCCGCATCTGGCTCCGGCTGATGCCGGTCGCGAACAGGAGCGATCTACGTGGCGCCGCGGCCACTCCGGACGTAACCTCGCGGCTACGCATGTGAGAGCCCTCCTCAGATACACAGCAGCCCCGGGCACTCGTTCTGTCCGGGGCATACCTCTGGGCAGATGCAGCATCCAAGCGAGTTCGGCAAACCTAACACAAAGCCGAACTGGCGGTCAATGGCGGCTGCCCCCACGGCTATGTGACCTTCGTCGAGCAACGCCAGGAACCTGAACCTCTGTGGATCCTTCGCGGGCAGTGTCACCTCAGTCATGGGGTGACGGACCCACGGAACCGCTCAGGGGTGACACAGTCTCAGAACCAACACGCCACGGAGACGCCGCTCCGTGACACTCACGGCTGAGTTGTGTACACTCGCCGAAGCTGCTGGGTAGCCTGAGATGCATGCTGGCATCAACCGCCTTGCCGGCCGCATCCGAAAGGAGTGGCGACTGTGCGTCGGTGGGTGCTGTTGGGGTTCGGGATCCTCCTTGTCCCCGTCGCTTTGTTCGGTTGCGGCGGCGCAGCGGCTCCACCTGACGGCGATGGCGACGACGGCGATGGAGGCGGGCTACCCCAGGACGAGCTGGCGGCGACCGTGGCCCATGCGGACGACGCCAGCGACCAGTTCGACGCTCTCTGTGCCGACCGGGGCTGGCCAACGGCGTCGGCCGCGTTCGTCGAGTGGGCCCGCGGCCAAGACTACGTCACTGAGGCGAATGAGGATTCGGCGACCCACGAGGTGACGCTGGTCTACGACACCGGCGTCTTTCACGTCTTCCACCCTGACGACCAACACGATGCCGCGGCGGTGCCAGCCGCGCAGGCGCAGTCCGATGTCGGACCGGGAGCGCGCTTCATCCCGAGTACGCCACACGCCACCGCGGCCACCAGCCACCCGGCGGACGTTGACGACATCGCCGCTGTCGAGGCGGCGGTGCAGACGTTCCTGGACGCCGCCGAGGGCGCCGGCTACACGGTCCCCTCGGCCGCCCCCGCAGCGACGATCGACTGGTTCAGGTCCTGGCCCGAGAACGGCATTATCTTCCTGCAAGGTCATGGGGGTTACGCAAACTTCACGCGGACGTTCGGTGTGGCACGGCTCTACTGCCTCCAGACGAGCGAGCGCTTCAGCGCCGCGGAGGGGGCCGGGTTCGGCCATGGGGGCGATCTAGCGAGCGGCAGAATGGGCTTCTGGACGGTCGAGGGACATCCGGACGAGAGGGCTTTGACAGTCAGCACGCGCTTCTTCGAGCACTACTGTGACCCGATGGCGACCGGGGCCGTCGTCTACCTCAACTGCTGCCACAGCCTGGAGCATGACCCGGAGCTGGCCGACGTGCTCTGCGGGCAGAACGCCGAGCTGGTGGTGGGGTGGGACGGGCTGTGCCCCCGCCCGGAGGGCGCCGCGCTCGCGCGCTACCTGGCCGATCGCCTTCTCGCGCTCAACGACGTGGAGCCGCAGACGCCCCGCCAACGGCCGTTCACTTTCGACCAGGTGTTTGCTCACATGGCCGCGACCCGCACGATCTCGTTCACGCTCACGGACGGCCCGGGCAGGCTTACCTGGAGTCGCGGCACTGCGGGGGAGACAACGACCAGTGGGGTGCCGGTGGTCAGCGGCGGCTACTACATCCCACCATCCAGTGTCTACCCCCACCCGTTCGTGAATCTGCAGGGCTACTTCACTCGGCCACAGGGACACGTGTACCTGGGCGACACTGAGTGCACGGTCTCAGCCTGGTCGGAGACCGCTATCACCGCGACTGTGCCCGAGACCGGGCCTGACTCGGCCGGCGATCTCGTCGTACGAGTGCTGGGCCTCGACAGCAATCCGCTACGAATGACCCGCTTCGATGGGACCATCGATGTGGCCGTCAACGAACCGGGACGGTACAGCGGCACCGTCAACGTGGACTTTGGCGCGCGGGGACTGACACAGCTCATCCGGTCGGAAGTGGACGGGACGCCGGCCACCATGACAGGGCCGTTCGAGGCCTGTCACGTGTACGCGGATACCGGGACCATCACCTGGGACATCACAGGTGAGTGGACGGACGATGACGGCGACCTCCACGAGGTGGAAGCAAGCGGTTCCGCACCGGTGCTGAACACGACCGTCGGCGGCCAGGTCGGCATGGCGCTGATACTCGTGCTGGATCTGGTCGCCAACCAGTGGCAACTCGACATCGCCATCGTCGTCGATGGAACCGAGACGATCACCACACCCGAGGGCGCAGCGACAACGCAGCCGTGGGTACGCGGCTTCGCCTCGCCAGGCTACACCGACCCGGTGGCGTTGGCGGCTGACTGGCGCGTGCCGGCCGGCACCGTGAACGGGGACAACTCCGTTATCTCGTGGGGAGAGCTGCTGCCTGACCCCGATCCACCGGGCCCGGCGGTTCATCCCGCGTCCCTGCCGCCGCTGCGCTAGCCAGCCGGGGCACCGGGTCGTCTGCGGATGGTGTACAGCCACCAGCGCGCCTTGGGATCGCTGCCAGGCTTGGGTTGGCGGTCGCAGTAGATGCGCATTCCCTCGCCGCAGGCAGTCTCGATCCTGAGCCAGTGCTTGCGCACGTACTGCTCATCGGCGCCGCTCGTGCAGGGGCCCAGTTCCTTCCACGATTCGACCACGTTCGCGATCTCGTACTCGCGACCCCGCCACGTGAAGCGTCGGGGGAGCCCCGGCTCGCCGCGAGCCATGCGGAAGGTCTCGATCGCTTCCGGCGTGGGCCTGATCCGCTCGCCGATGAACTGCTCGTCAAGCTCTACGGGTGGTCGCATCCGGGTCCTCGAAACGAAAACGATGCACGCATTGTGACGGGCGGCCACGCAGGGCCGCCGCTACGACAGGTTGGGGAAGAAGAAGGCCACCTCGCGCGCGGCGTCATCGGCCGTGGCGGAGGCGTGAACGCTGTTAACCGTCACTGTCTTGCCGAACCGGGCACGCAACGTGCCTGGGGCGGCGTCCGCGGGGTCGGTCGCACCGTTCGTCTCCCGCACGATCGCGATGGCGCCCGGTCCCGCTACTGCGAGGACAAGGACCGGGGCACTCGTCATGTAGTCGAGCAGGTCGGCAAAGAACGGTTTGCCGGAGTGCTCCGCGTAGAACAGCGCTGATCGGTCGCGAGACAGATGCTCTACAACAGCGGCGCGCACGCGGAGACCGGCCCGCTCGTACGCCGAGACACAATCGCCCGCGTGGCCCTCGGCCAATGTGTCGGGCTTCACGATCGCAAGGGTCATCTCCACTGAAGCCGCTACCCCTCTCAGCGCTCGCCCGCCGGCGCATCACGGGTGTCGACGTCCCCGAACCGCCAGGTCGAGTCGAAGAACCCAGCGGCCAGGTAGCGGTTCGTGTCGTCCGGATCATGCTGGTCGTCGAACAGTATGAAGTCAGGCATCAGATCGTACTTATGATCGGCCCTCGACACAAGCACGAAGCCGTCGCCCCACTGACGCCCGGAGATGCTGAGGACCATTCTGCCCGGCGCGAGCGGGTTCGGGTAGCAGAACCACAGGCCCAGGTTGTCACCGACGTACGGCCGGCCGGCGATCTCATACCCACCGTCCACGAACTTGATGGGCAGATCCGCGGCCATCCTCGCCAGCACCTGGTTCTGCTCCGGCCGCCCGAACAGCACCAAGTTGCGAGTCGCGATGTCGGCGTCCTGCACCCACTGGTCCGAGACTGCCCACTCCGGCGCCCAGCCCGCTACGGACTCCCGGTGGACCCACGGCATCCCTTCGCAGAAGCTCCACCAGTCGAGCGAAAAGGCCGCCAGGAGAGGATCGCGCGCACCGGCGCCGGGCCCGGTGCCAAACACGCAGAGGAAGGGTGAATCGAGCACGCTTCTTATGGGTCCACAGGCGCCGGGTCGCTTCCGGAGCGGGCCGGGTCCTTCACCTCGCGTGGCGCGCACGATCCCGTCCTCCGGGCGCGGTCCCTGGCTGACCGTCTCGCCGTTCCAGATGACTGTCACGTCCCCGTCGCCGACTGGCGCCTGGTCAAGTCGGAGTTCGATCGCGGTGGTGTTGTCCGTGGTGACGGCGATGCGCCCTGCCTCGGCTTGCGCGTCCACCCTGGCCGGGTCTCCCCAGCGCTCGATGCCGACGACGGTCACCCAGTAAGCGTCCGCGTAGTCAAGAGAGTAAGTGACATAGGTGACGCGCGGCGGCGCATGGGCCCTCGTGCGACCGCGAACGTAGTCGAACAGCCGCGTGAAGAAGCTGTCCTCGAAGTAGATCTCATGCCGGCCGGCCTGCACGATGTGGAGCTCGTGGTCGTAGCCGAGCTCCGTCAGCTTCTTGTCCGCGATGTGCGCGTGCGCCGGCGGCACCAGAGGATCGGCTGAGCCGTGCTGGATCAGGATCGGCAGGTTCCGCGCGTTCGGCATCAGATCGACCGGGTTCGATACCTCCAGCATTCGGCGCTTGAAGTGCGGCACAGTCGGCCGGTCGAGACCGTACCACACGAAGTAGTCGGACTGCGCGCAGGCCGCGGATAGGGCCGCGAACCTGTCCGGGTGGTGGAGGCCGATGCAGTAGGCGCCGTAGCCGCCCATCGAGTTCCCGGCGAGGTAGATCCGGTCGCGGTCGACCGAGTAGAGCGCGCACACCTCGTCGATGGCCGTCAGAACGTCGAGCTCGCCCGGGCCCTGGAAGTCGGTGTTCCCCCGCCCGTGCGGCTGCAGAAACAGGAAGCCGTAGCGATCGCAGAGCGTGTCCACCGAGGGCTGAACGAGCCAGGGCAGCAGCTTCGACGTCTCAGGGATCCACCCGTGCAGGTACACGACCAGCGGCGTGTCGACGCCGGGCTCATACCCGTTCGGCACGTAGAGGAAGTACGGCTGGACCGACTTGTCGTTCGCGGCCTCATAGGCGAAGGTGAGGTTGCGTCCGACCACACCGTCGTGCGGCGGCTTGCCGTCGCGAGACCACGACAGGGCCTGCTCCGCCGCAGAGACCTCCCCGGCCACGGTGAGGCCCCAGTCAAGCAGCTCTCCCCCGATGGCACGCTCGGCCCGCTCAACATGCAGCTTCGCCAGAGCAAGCGCCGCCCGGCCCGCATCGGCCGGGGCTCCGGCATCCAGGGCGGCTTGCTTCACGGCCAGGAGGCGCTCGGCAACGCCGGCGCCCGGGCCAGGCTGGGCGGCGGCGGGCCCGACCAGGAGGGCCACCGCGAACACCGCGGCCCGCACGCCGCGCGCGCTAGTGGCGACCATCCGTCGGGTGTAGTCCGTCACGCCGGTAACTTCGCATCGTGATGTCTGCGAGCTTCGGACAGCCTTCACCCCCGGCCTCGCTGCGCTCAGCCACCCCCTCTCCCTGGGGAGAGGGGACAGGGGGTGAGGGCGCTACGCTCCGGCAAGCTGCGGGTCGGTGACTCGCTGCTCGCGCAGCCGCTTCTTCCCGCGCGAGGACGCCTTGAGCTCCTCGATCAAGCCGTCATACTCACCACGGTCTACCGGCACGCAAACGGGCTTGCCGCGCTTGCCGGACAGGATCATCCCGTCAATGAACTCCATAGCGTTCAGGCCCTCAACCCCCGGGGTCACCAGCGGCGTGTCGTGCAGGATCGCGTTCACGAAGTTCCGGATAACGGCCCCGTGCCCGGTGACGCTCTCGGGGAGCTCCACGTCGATCTCCTCGTCCGTGGGGCCGCTCCACATCTCGGTGGCGCTGTCGCTGTGCTCGCGTACACCCGGCTTCACCTGCCAGAATCTGAGCTTGTCGTTCATGATGCGGATCTTGCCCTTGTCGCCACAGATCTCGATCAGGCCCACCCCGGGTGACTCGGTTGTGCTTGCGTAGAGGTAGCCGTGCGCTCCGTTGGCGTAGGTGAGCACCGCGAACGCCTCATCCTCGACCTCGATGTCGTGTAGGCTGGTGCGCACCTGTGCCTCGATCCGGCACGGGAGACCCGCCAGCCAAGAGAAGATGTCCAGGAAATGCGGCGCCTGGTTGATGAGCACGCCGCCGCCCTCACCGGTCCAGGTCGCCCGCCAACCACCGGAGTCGTAGTAGGCTTGGCTCCGGTACCAGCCCATGACCATACAGGTGCGGTACAGCTCGCCCAGCAGACCCTCCTCGACGATCTTCCGCGCGGCGATGTACACCGGTTCGGTGCGCATCTGGTACATCACGCTGAACTTCAGGCCGGAGGCCTTGGCGGCCGCGATCATGGCATCGGCGGCCGAGACGGTTACCGCGATAGGCTTCTCGGACAGCACGTGCAGGCCCCGCTCGAAAGCGTTGATCGCGATCGGTGGGTGGAAGTAGTGGGGGGTCGCGATAATGACCGCGTCGACCAGTCCGCTGTCCAGGAGGTCGGTGTGCTTCTCGAAGCCGGGCACACCGTACTGCTCGGCCCGCTGGGTGCGGGTCGCTTCGTCGATGTCGCAGAGCGCCGTGAGGGTGGCGTTCTCCGTCTTCGGCAACTGGGCCAAGTGCCCGCTGCCCATTCCGCCGGTTCCGATGACTCCGATGCGAACGTTGTCCACTTGCATCTCCTCTAGGTAGCTCGAGTCCCACGCCTCCCCGTGGCGCCGTGAGCGGGAGGTTCTCCCCCGAGCGCGGGTCCCCTCCGTGAGTCCGGGAGGAGTGCGACGCGCGCGGTGGAAAAGCCAGTGCCGTGTTGATAGGGGCTGTGACGCGGCGATGAACGAGCCGTACTTCCGTCCTCCCGGCACCGGTCCGGACTGCAGCACCCCGCGCTCAGCAAGGCTCAGAGAGCGTCGGTTCGCGATGGGCTACGAGGACCGGCGCGAGCCGCCGGAGTACGGGTCGCTCGCCCGCGAGGCCGCCGAGGTATACCGGGGCCATGCCCTAGCCGATCCCGCGATCGGCCGCGCCCGGGCGCTGCTCCACGTCGTAGAGCGCTGCCCGGTAACTCCTGAGCCGGACACCGTGCTGCTGGGCGGGGAGGACCCGTTCTTCTTCAACCTGATGCTCCCCGCGCTCCAGCAGGACGGACACGCGCAGCACGGGCAGACCCCGCCGGACGCGGCCTCCGGGCGGCTGCGCGACGAGGGCGTTATCTTGGCCGCCTGCTTCGAGGGGCACATCACCCCCGGGCTGGACGACATCCTGGTCCACGGGCTGCAGGGCCTCAGAAGCCGCCTGCGCGAGGGGCTCGCGACCCTCGAACGGTCTCGGAGCAGCACCGTCGACGCCCGTGGGTTCCACGAGGCCGGCCTGCTCTCGATCGACGCGGTAGAGGCTTACGTGAGGCGGTACCGCGACGAAGCCCTGCGGATCGCCGAGTCGGCTGAGCCGTCCTTCGCGCGCGAGCTTCGCGAGGCGGCCGACGTCCTGGCGCGCGTTCCCGAGGAGCCCGCGCGGAGCTTCCGTGAGGCCCTGCAGGCCTTCTGGACGGTGTACGTCCTGGTCACGCTGGAGATGGGCGGCTGCACTCCGGGCGGAGGCCTGGGGCTCGGGCGGCTCGACCAGTTCCTGTACCCGTACTACCGGCGCGACACCGAGGCCGGCGTGCTGTCACGCGCTGAGGCGCTGGAGCTGCTCGAGGTCTTCCTGCTCGGCTTCAGGCACGTCGACTACTACACGTGGCACCAGATCGCGACACCCGGCAGTCAGTCGAGCCTGGGCGGAGTCACCACGACCGGAGAGGATGCGTCCAACGAACTCACGGAGCTGCTGTTGGAGGCGTCGCTGCGGATCGCGATGCCCGCCCCCTACCTGTCTCTCCGTCTGCATCGACGCGCGCCGGAGCGGTACTGGCAAGCGGCCTCGAGCTACGTGCTGGGCGGCCTCGGGTTCCCGATCGTGAACGACGAGGTACTCGTGCCCGCGATGCTCCGGCACGGGCGCTCGGTCGAGGACGCGCGGGACTACATCTGCTCTTGCTGCTACGAGAACACCATCCCCGGCCGCGAGGCGTTCCACCCGAACGGCTCCTACCTGAACCTCCCGTTAGTGTTGGAGCTCGCCCTCAACTCGGGGCGGTCGCTGCTGACCGGAGAGCGGGTCGGCGTTGACACGCCCCCTGCGGCGCTGCTGGGGTCATTTGAGGGCTTGCTGACATCCTTCACCAGGCAGCTTGCCTTCGTGTGCGACGGCCTCGTGGCATTGGTGGACCAGGCAGACCGCTCTCACATGGAGCGGCGCCGCTACCCGCTCATGTCGCTGTTCATCGACGATTGCATCGAGCGCGGCCTCGACGTGTGCGCCGGCGGCGCGCGGTACAACCTCACCGGTTGCATCGTCTCCGGCCTGCCAAACGTGGTGAACTCGCTCGCCGCGATCCGTCGCGTCGTGTTCGAGGAGGGGGCCGCCACGCTATGCGAACTCGTCGGAGCGCTTGGCGACGACTTCGTCGGCCACGAGGACCTCCGCGCCAGGCTGCTTGTCGCCCCCAAGTGGGGCAATGGCGATCCCGACGTGGACGGGCTCGTGAAGACCATCACCGATGCGCTCTACGATCAGATGACGCACCGGCGCAACCCGCGGGGCGGGCGCTGGCAGCTCGCGCTCTACTCGTTCGTCGCGAACCACGGTCTCGGCGCTAGGGTCGGAGCATCCGCCGATGGACGCCGCGCCGGCGAGAGCCTCACCCGCAATCTGGACCCAACCTGGGGCACCGACACGCACGGGCCGGCCGGGGTGCTGCTGTCACTCGCGCGGATCGACTTCACCAAGTTCCCCAACGGCTCGACGCTTGACCTGACGTTCGATCCCGAGGTCGCGAGCACAAGCGCCCAGCGCGACAAGTTCGCCGGCTTCCTCAAGGCATTCGTGAACCTCGGCGTGATGACCATGCAGATCAGCGTCACGAACACTGAGACGCTTCTGGACGCGCAGCGGCACCCGGACAGCTACCCGCACCTCATGGTGAAGGTGGCCGGGTACACCGCGCGCTTCGTCGACCTGCCTCCCGAGGAGCAGGCCGAACTGATCGGTCGGTCCACGCAGCGGCTGACCTAGCGGTCGCGCCGTGGCGGAGGGATGGGACACCAGGATGAAAACGGCTCTGATCGCGGATCTGATCAGCCGAGTGAGCGAGGAGCGCATGGCCCGAGACCTACGCTACCTCACGGACGACCCACTGCGGTACCGGAAGCTGAACTACACCCGGCCGGGAGCCGCGAAATGCTCGCTGTACGAGGCGGACGACTACATCGCGGCTCAGCTCGACTCCAGCGGATACTCGGTGGAGCTGACCGAGCACCTCGTCCAGTGCTTCAGGTGCGACCCGGGCAAGCCGAAGGCGCACCAGTACTCGGCCCCGCTTCCCGAGGACCCATGGCTTCCGGCGTGCAACCTGAGCGCCCGCAAGACCGGCACGCAGCGGCGCGACCAGACGATCGTACTCGTGGCCCACAAGGACTCTCAGAGCTGGGTCGACTCGCCGGGTGCGCTCGACAACGGTGTCGGTACCGTCGGCGTTATCGAGATCGCGCGGGTGCTCTGCGACGTGCCATTAGCTACGTCGCTCTGGTTTCTATTCTGCAACGAGGAGCACACGCCGTGGACAAGCGTCTGCGCCGCTAGCGCGGCGGCCGAGCGCGGAGACGACCTCGTCGCCGTCTTCAACCTCGACAGCCTCGGAGGGCGCTCACAGGGGGACATCGACGCGGGCAGGATGACCAACGTCACGGCATACACGGAGGAGCCCGGGCGCGCCCTTGCCGAGCTGATGGCCGAGGTTAACGACCGCTACGGGATCGGCCTCATCCAGACATCATGCAAGCGTGATTCACCCGGCGACGACGACGGATCGTTTGTGAGGGCGGGCTTCCCGGCAGCGGTCATCAACCTCGGCTCATACCCCTATGCGGACCCGTGCTACCACACCGAGGAGGACACGGCAGGCCGGGTCGACATCCGCAACGTACGAATGGCCGTGCAGGCGACACTGGCGGCGGTGCTGGAGCTGGCGGGCTGACACAGGACCCCGCGCCCCGGACGGTGAATGCCGCAGTACGATGAAGGCCTTCTTCGCTGCTGCGCTCGGGCTAATGCTGTGCCTCACGGCCATTGCGTGGGCGATCAGGCCGTCTCGCGAGCATGGCGGGCGCACCGAGATCATCTGGACTACCGACCCCAACCCCGCCCGCACTGAGCAGGTCGGCATCTTCGAGGGTCTCTTCCCCTCGCTCAAGCTCACGATCGACTCCAACAACAACGATCAGAGCAAGGTCATCGTCCAGACGACCGCCGGCATCGGGCCCGATGTCATCGACATCTACTCGCGCAATCAACTTTTCACATACGTGGAGGCCGGTCTGCTGGCCGACATCACGGGCCGCTGCCAGGAAGCGGGGACCACGCCCGACATCTGCTGGGACGCGTGTCGAGACATGATGGTCGTGGACGGTCGACAGTACACCTTCCCGACCAACGGCGGGCCATGGCTCATCTTCTATAACAAGACCGTCTTCGACAGGTACCGCGTCCCCTACCCCACCGGCGACTGGACCTGGGACCAGTTCGTGGCGGTGGCTAGGAGGCTGACGCGCGAGAACCCGGACGGCATCGGCTATGAGTGCTACGGCTGCATGGGCCTCGACTGGCTCGAATGCATCTGGCAGAACGGCGGGGATGTCTACACCGACGACCTCACGCGCTGCATTCTTGACGCGCCGGAGGACATCGAGGCGATCCAGTGGCTCATGGATCTCCAGCTCAAGTACCACATCGCTCCGAGCCCCGCCGAGGAGGCAGCCATGGCGACATCGGGCGGCTGGGGGCAGGGGATGGTGACGCTCTTCGCCGCCGGTCGTGTCGCGATGGTTCGCATGGGTCGATGGGGTCTTGTGTCGTGGAGGAAGCCGCCCGCGGTACAGGTCGGCCTCTGTGCCCCGCCCTATAAGAGGGTCAAGGCGACGCAGTACATCTCGCGCGTGAGCGGGCTCAACGCGAAGAGCCCGTACCTCGATCAGGCGTTCGACTTCATCAAGTTCCTCGCGAGCGAACCGTACTGCGAGCAGATCAACCGCAGCGCCGACAACCTGGCCGCGGTCGAGAGTTACTGCTACGCCGATGAGTTCCTCCACAACCCGGAGCACCCGGAGGAGGACTACAACGACGTGCTGCGCCAGGTCACGGCCTACGCGCGGAACCAGCAGGTTAGCCCGTACGTTAACCCGTTCGTGGCCGAACGGATCATCAACCGCTACTTGGACCTAATGCGGAACGAGGTCGTAACGGTGGAGGAGGGTTGCCGCGGCGCGGCCACCGAGATCAACGCCGCGATCGAGACAAACACGCGCAAGTACCCTGAGCTGGGCGCGAAGTACGAGGCGGCCAGGTCCGAGGGGCGGGCGGAGCAATGATCCTCAGGCTCATGCCGGGGCAGCGCTCGCGGCGCACGCAGAACACCGTCACAGCAGCGGGGTTCCTGCTGCCCAACCTGCTGGGCTTCTTCGCCTTCACCGCCGTTCCGCTCGTCTTCAGCCTCGTAATGGCCTTCACCAACTGGGAGATGACAGCCACCCGCGCGCCCGAGTTCGTGGGGCTGGCGAACTTCGGCGACCTCCTGCACGACAGGCGCTTCTGGCACTTCTTCGGCAACACGGCCTACCTGATGATGGGCATCCCCCTCAGCATCGCCGGCTCGGTGCTGCTGGCGGTCATCCTCAGCCAGAAGCTGCGCGGGCTCGTGTTCTGGCGGACGCTCTACTACCTGCCCACGATCACGAGTGGGGTCGCCCTGTTTCTGCTATGGAAGACCATCTACAACCCCGAGTTCGGGCCGCTGAACTCACTGCTTCGCGGCGCTATGGCGAGCCTTGGCGTCGATGGTAAGCCGCCCGACTGGCTTCTTGATGTGAAGTGGGCGAAGCCGGCCATCATGCTCATGGGGGTCTGGACAGCCATCGGCGGCACGAACATGCTGCTCTACCTTGCCGCCCTAAGCAACGTCCCCCCGGAGCTCACCGAAGCGGCCGCGATCGATGGCGCCGGTCCGTGGGCGCGCTTCCGCCACGTCACCTGGCCGCAGCTCGCTCCCACCACGTTCTTCATCGTGGTGATGAGCTGCATCGGCGGCCTTCAGGGCGGCTTCGAGCAGGCCAGGGTGATGACCAACGGCGGGCCCGCGGAGTCCACGGTCACGCTCGGGTACCATATCTACATGAAGGGGTTCGAGGAGTTCCAGCTTGGCTACGCGTCGGCGATAGCGTGGGTGCTCTTCGTGGTGATCTTCGCCATGACACTCGTCAACTGGCGTTTCGGCCAGGCACATACGGAGTGGCAATGACCATCGTGGCTGCCACAGGCGGGCCGGCCGCCCTGCGTGCCGCGAGACGGCGCAGGCTCGCTCGCGTCGCGCGCGTGCTGGGCTACGTCGCGCTTGTCGGTGTGGGCTTCACGATGGCGCTGCCGTTCCTGTGGATGCTCTCCACGAGCTTCAAGCCTCTTGCCGAGGTGAACGGCAACAGCCTCCTGCCCCAGCAGTGGCAGCTCTGGAACTATGCCGATGTCTGCAAGCAGATCCCATTCGGTCGCTACTACTTCAACAGCGTGTACGTGGCGCTATGGGTGACGTTCCTGCAGGTGCTCACCAGCTCGCTGGCCGCCTACGCCTTCGCGCGGATAGAGTGGCCATGGCGGGACAAGGTGTTCCTGCTGTACCTCGCGACTCTGATGGTGCCCGGACTTGTGACGCTGATTCCGAACTACTGGGTGCTGACCAAGCTGCACCTCATCAACACCTACTCGGGCCTCATCATCCCCGGGGCGTTCAGCGCCTATGGTACGTTCCTGCTCCGCCAGTTCATGCTCACCATTCCGAAGAGCCTCGATGAGGCGGCCGAGATCGACGGCGCGAGCCACTGGAGGGTGTACTGGGACGTCATCATGCCACTGGCGAGGCCGGGGCTCATCACGCTGGCCATCTTCACCTTCATGGGGAACTACCAGTCGTTCTTCTGGCCCCTCGTGATGACGAAGGACGACTATGTGCGCACACTGCCGATCGGGCTGCTGTACTTCGACAGCACCTACGGGCGGGAGACGAATCTGCTGATGGCCGCTTCGGTAATGTCGATGGCGCCGTTGATCGTGCTGTTCGTCGTCGGCCAGCGCTTCTTCGTCAAGGGGATACAGCTAGGGGCGGTCAAGGGGTGAAGGGGGCTAGCGGGCCCCCGCCGCTGGCTGGGGCTTCCGTCGGCTGAGAACGTGGCGCGGTCGGCGTAGCGCCTCTGTAGCGCCCTGGATGTAGTCCAGTGCTAGGGTGTCGCGTATGCTGGTGATGGCCGCCGTGACCACTTCGTCGTTCACGTACTGCCAGCCCACGTACGACGCGAGCTGCTCTAGGATGGCTTCGGCGTGGGTCCGGGGTAGGTATACGCAGGCGGCCTGCAGACGCTTGTGGTCCTCCGGTGACAGCGCATCAAGGTGGGAGTGCCCATACCCAGCCAGCCGAATGAGTATGCCGTCGGCGTCCTCCAGAGCCGTCGCTCTGCGCTCGCCTACAGGTCCGAGGAGGTATTTCTGGCGCTCGCGGTTGCTGGTCGACCAGTGGTCAAAGAGCTTGCCCCCGGTTGCGATTAGGCCGCCCACAAATGCTGCTAGCAGCGTCTCCCACATGCGCGTCGCCTTCCAAACGGTGTGTTGACAAGCGGACAGGAAGCCCGCAGCCCAAGCGCCTTGCGCAACGCTGCAGGGATCATCACCCGGCCCTTCGAGTCGATTGTGGCAGTCATTCGCCTGGCCTCCCGAACGTGTTCACACAATGATACGCCACTGGCAGCCCTGGCGCTCCGCCCCCAGTGCTAGGCGCACTGCGGAGCCCTGAAGGCTAACTCGACCTTAACGCCATTCGGCAGGGAACCGTCGCCCTCACCCGTAGATTCATCGGTCAGGCGCCGAGGGGCGGGCTGCAGGACCAGGAGGGGTTGCTATGCATCGAGGGGTAGGCACGGCCGCCATCATCCTCTCGCTCCTCATGGCGGTCGCGGGAGGAGCGCTTGCGCAATCGCCCACGGCCGCACCGGAGGGGTCGGGCACCAACAGCATTGAGGCACGCATTGCCGCTCTAGAAGCCGAGATAGCCGCCCTGAAGGCAGAGGTGTCGGGCGCCAAGGAGGTCGACCCGAAGACGGCCTCCGCGCCAACCACCGCCAAGACGGGCTACCCGACCGGGGACCTGGGCGGATACATCCAGATGGACTGGGAGCAGCACTTCGGTCCAGGCGCGGGCATCAGCGGGCTCGTCCCCAGGCGCGTCCGCCTCGAGTATGTGGGGAAGATCGCCACCGATGTGGACTACAAGGTGAGCGTCGAGGGCGCCAGCGCGGCCGCGGACCTGGTGCGAGACGCGTACATCAGGTACAGGGGCTCGAGCGGGAAGCACACGTGGACCCTCGGGCAGTTCAAGATGCCCCAGGGCTACGCCGATCTGCTCTCTGACACCAACCAGCTCCTCGGCACCCGCCCTATCATGATGGAGGCCGCGACCTGGAACGGCACCAGGTTCACGGCCATCGCCCCGAGCCGTCAGCTCGGCGTCCAGTACGCCTGCACCGACTCCCACAACCTCGCCCAGGCGGCGATCTTCGGCGGGAACGGCCGGAACGTCATGGACGAGAACTCGGCCAAGGACTTGGCGGTGCGGTACATCTACTCAAGCAGTGACAAGCGGCACGAACTGGGCGGCTCCGTTCGCGTCGGCCAGCAGTTCGCGGGCGCCGCTGCCGCCAACCTCACAAACGTCGGGTTCGAGTACCGTTACCATGGCAAGAAGTGGCAGGTCTTGGCGGAGGGGCTCACTGGTTCCGTGCGCACAGCGAACAACACGCTCCGCCCACAGGCCGGCATCTGCCTGGACCTCGTCTACTGGCCCGATGGCACGAAGCGCTATGCGTGGTGGCCCGAGGCCGGTGCGGGCGACGAGTACTGGATGGCCCGGCTCGAGCGCGTCTGGCGCGACCAGCGCTTCGCGAACTCGGTGACAGTCGCCTGGCTCGGGTACGGCCGCTACGTGCGCGACGACTGGCGCTTCACGATCGCGCTGGGCGTCCAGCGGCAGGAGCAGAAGCTGATCTTCTCCAACACGGTGAGGTTCTAGCGCGCGGTATGCCCCCGCAGCCGACGCTGCGGGGGCATGCCGCTATGGCACCAGCACGATCCGCGTGATCATCAGGTTGGGTCCGCTGCCGGGTTGGGCTTCCAGCTCTACCTTGCCGTCCTCTGTGTCGGCGGCAGACACTGGAATCGCAAGCCACACACCGCCGTCCGCGTGTCCTCCGAGCGTCCCCAGCGGCTGGCCGTCGAGCTTGACTTCGCCCGTGCGGTCGAGCCTGTTCCAGTCGTGGAAGTGGGCGTACAGGGTGCCTGTGAACCCGGGTGGACAGGTCACGTCCAGCTTGAGCGGCTGTCCGTGCCACGCCGAGCCCTGGGGGTCCTGCCAGCTTCCGCCCTGAGTGACGGCGTAGCCGAAGCCTTCGGCACGTCGGTCGACTCGGTCGTACAAGGCTTCCCATGGGAACGACTGCATCTGCCGGGGGACGTTCGCGGCGGCACTCACGTCGAGCTCTGCCCGGTCGATCTCGTCCGCTCGGGGCGCCCGGGCGATGCGGCGGAGAGGCGATGCGCTGAGCACCTCATCGAGCGTGCTCGGCGACAGGCCCTGGGCAGGCCGGAAGCGGGCCGACGCCACGTACTGCAACAGGCAGTGGCGAAGCTGCCTAGCCGCCGGGCGCGTGTCGAGATCTGACTCCACATCGGCCGAGCACACGAGCAGCCGCCCGTCGCCCACTCTCGCCTCCCAGATGTAGCCCAGCTTGTGGTTGCGGTCGAAGTTGTCGATCACCTGTACGATGGGCCTGAAGTCGGGCGGGGTCCCGTCGAGGACGAGTGCGGTGGAGCGCGTGAGCACGTCCCACCACTGCCAGTCGCTGTGGGCTTCGGTTGGGAACGCGGAAAGCGCGGGATGAGCCGGGTCGCACAGGATCCCCATCGTCCCCGGCTGGGTGCCGAAGAGCCGTGTGCACCAGAAGACCGGGGTGAAGCTCCCGGGCACGGTGTTCGCCAGCCAGCCTCCCTTCTCGAACAGCAGCACCCGCCCGCCCGCGGCCAGCTTCCGCCGCGCCTCATCGCCCCACTCGCGCGCGATGAGCACCGACTCGTGGTGCGGGTCTGGCTCGGGCTTCGGGTAGACCCACACGTCCCATTCGTTGCGGATGCCGGTACCGCCCAGTCGCAGCTCCACACGTAGCCTTGCCGGGGCCGCCACGTCGAACAGGGGGACGGTGAGGGGGCCGAGGGATGTGAGGCTGCTCCGCCGCACATCACGCGCTGGGAGCGAACCGGAGGCCACCGTCTTGCCCGCCTCGGACCGGACAGACCACTCCGCCCTCGCTGCCTCTAGGTCGGCAGGCCCGTAGTGCGACACCTGTGCGTCACCGGAGAGCGTCTCCCCCACCGTCCATACCTGCTTCCGGAGACGCAGGAGCAGCACGGTCGGCGCGCAGTACCGCCTGAACTTCTCAGGCGTCACAAGGCCCTTGGAATCCCAGAACGGGTCGAGCATCCCCACGAGGGCCGTCCCCTGCCCCGGGAAGTCGTGAACGTCGAGGAGCTGGAAGCCGGCTAGGTCCGGCGTGCGCAGAACGCGCTCGATCTCCTCCTTGTAGAGCAACACCATGAAGTCCCCGGACGCGCGCCTGAACGCCTCGGCCTCGTCGAGCATCCCGTGCTCGGCGAGCGACCGCCGGTACTCCTGGAAGTTGCGGGCACGCAGGACGCCCGTGTACTTCGCGATCTCGGCGAAGCTCGGGTACATGGCCCACTGGCCGAGCTCGTGCGCGATGATCGGGCGGTCGACGCCCTCTAGGCACCCCTCGTAGTCGTAGCCGGTCCCCGGCACGTTGCCCTCGAACCAGCCGACTCCGCGCAAGAGCCCCTTCGGCCCGGCGTGGGACACGAAGTAGTCGTCATTGCGACGCGTGTCGTACGGGGCGGTCGAGCAGGTGTAGAGGTGCCTCGGGTCCGATGCTCGGCATCGCTCAACCAGGTCGAGCAACACGGGGTTCGCCTTGTCCACCCCGAGCAGCAGCTCGTTTCCCATCGACAGCATGCAGAACGACGGATGGTTGCCATACGCCCGGAGGATGCGGGCCGCCTCCGAGCGCTCGAAGCCCGCAAGCTCCCGGTCCGTCTCAAGAACCGGCCCGGAGACCCACAGGGGAAGCTCGACCTGGAGCATCATCCCGACTTCGTCGGCCGCCGCGAAGGCCGCCTCCGGCGGGCACCAGGAGTGGAACCTCATGTGGTTAAGTCCGTAGGAGCGCGCGATGGTGAGGATGCGCCGCCACGAATGCTGGTCCGTGGGTGGGTAGCCGGTGAGCGGGAAGATGGCGCACTCCAGTGTCCCGCGAAGCGAAAGAGGCCGGCCATTCATGGTGATACGGAGCCCGGAGCGACCTAGAGTGCGCAGTCCGAACGCCGTCGTCGCCTCGTCGCGGAGCTCCCTATCACCTCTGCGTACTGCGACCTGTGCGTCCAGGTTCAGCATGTTCGGGCTGAACTCGTCCCATGTCGGCGCATCGGGGGCCAGGGGCACGACGGCTTCCAGGGTCCCCCTCAAGTCATCGACCGCGAATGCGAACGAAGCTCGGCCGAACTCCGACGCGCCGTCGCGAACACGCAGGTGTACGGCTCCGGTGACGCGCCCGCCCGTCGCGTTGCCGACGGTTACGACGACGCGCGCCCGGTGGGCGTCCGGGTCAGGGTAGACCTGCACCTCTTCGATCCACACCGGGTCGCTGGCGCGGAGCTCGATCTTGCCGACGATGCCGTTCCAGTTCGTCTGCGTCTCGTCGGTGATGGAATGGCCCCAGGTCCCGATTGCGACTCTAGCCGTGTTGTCAACGCGTAGCGTAATGGTGTGCTTGCCGGGCGTCAGCCGAGAGGACACGTCGCGCTCGTGGGGCGCCACCAGGCTGATTCGAACCCCTGCCGGCGCGCCATCCACGTAACCTTGCGTCTCCCAGTGGCAACGCTCGAGGAAGAGCACTATGCGCTTGTCGGCCCACGTCGCCGGGATCGTCACGTCGCGCTGGTACCAGGCGGGACCGACGTACTCGTACACGCGCGTGAGACGCCCCACGGCCGCGCCGACGGTCCTGTGACCCTTGTGCGCCTCGTCGGTGGAGCCCGGCAGAGCGATGGTATCGTCGAGGCGCGTGTTCGCCCATCGGTCCCGAACCCCCACGTCGTCTGGGTCGAGCGCGAATCGCCACTCGCCGGCCATGGAGAGCCGGTCGGCAGATCCGGATTGGGCGGCCGAGCCGACGGCGGGAAGCCACAGGCACGACACGACAAGGAGCGCGCGCAGCATCATGCACCTCCCAGCTTCAGCAGGGAGGACTTATTGCGCGGCGGGCCCCGCGGGCACCTCCACGCCGCCATGGAGGCCAAGGCGCATGTCGCGCTGAAGTGCCGGCCGACGTTGATCGTCGAGGAGGAGCGCCGGTGATCTGCACCCATCTGCTTGGAGTCGCCGGGGTCTTCTGCATCGGCTCAGCGGCCGCTGCCGGCGACGTGGTCGATGCCCGACTGAACGGGCTCACCGTCTCAGTCGACACAACGACCGGAGGCATCAGGGCCCTGGCGTTCCCGGGCCCCGGGAGGATGCTCGAAACGCCTCGCGATCAGGCCGGGCTTGTCGACCTTGCGTGCCCCGTCCCGGAGTTTGAGCCGTTGCGCCTCGCACCGAGGCACTCAACCGGGGCCCGCATCGATGTCGCGGAGGGGCGCCTGACGATCACGTGGGACGCCTTGGGCGCGAGCCGGGCGTTTGAGACGGGCGGCCCAGTGTCGGTGACGGCCACATTCGAGGCTCTCCCCGACGGTAGGTCGGTGGCGCTCTCGTGCCGGGTGACCAACGGCTCCGGGCGAGCGATTCCCCAGGTGCTCTTCCCGGACCTGGACGGGCTCGTGCCCTTTGCGGGGGTAAGCGCCACCCAGTTCCGCTCGTGCGGGAACCTGACACACCCATTCTCGGACCTGCGGAATCCGCCGTGGGACCAGTTCTACGCACAAGACTCGTCATACGCGGAGTATCAGTCGGGTGGCCTGTTCCACTCAATGGTCGGGCGCTGGTTCGATGTCGGCGGCCGAACCGGAGGGCTCAGCGTGTTCCCCAGGCTCTGGGGCTGGGACGCCCACGACACCGTCATGCTGCACCTCAGTCAGGCGACGGGCCGCCTACGCCTGTCGTGCGAGCACCGGGACGCGATCGCGCCCGGCGCTACTTGGGACAGCCCGGCGTACGTCCTCACCCCGCACTCACGTGGGTGGGCGAGCGGCATCGGGCCCTACCGCGAGTGGGTCCGCCTCAATACCCACCGGGTGCGCCCGCTGCCGTCGCATGTGCGGGAAGGCCTGGGCTACCGCACGGTGTGGATGTGCCAGAACCAGCCCGCCGATCCCCAAGACGCCGTGTGGCGCTTTTCCGATCTCCCGGCGCTTGCCCTTGAGGCCCGGAAGAACGGCCTCGACGAGCTGATGCTGTGGGCTTGGAACAGGGGCTTCGTGCTTCCCCTGCCGGGGCCGTATGCCCACCTCGGGACCGAGCAGGAGCTCGTGGAGGCTGTCGCCGAGTGCAGGGCCCTTGGCGTGAACGTCAGCCTCTTCATCAGCGTGCTCCAGGCGGACAAGGATACGGCCTCACGGTATGGCCTGACGGTTACGCCCGGCAGCGGCAACTGGACGTACAACACGGAACTCGTCCCCCGGTTCGCGCCCTACTACGCCGCCGGGCTCGCATGTGTGCAGGTCGACCCCGGCAACGAGAAGTGGCAGGCCGACGTGTTGGCATCCTGCAAGCGGCTGATCGACGCGGGCATGCCATCGATTGGCTGGGATCAGTTCTGGGCTACGCAGGGCCCGCGGAACATGCACACGCTCGCTGCCGACATCGTCCGATCCTTGGCCGCGGCAGACCCGGAGGCGACGTTCTCGGGCGAGGAGCTCTGGAACTTCGAGCTCGACAGCGACTACCTCGATTACACGTGGAACTGGAACTGGCCCGGCTACCAGAACTGCGAGGCGCTCCTGAGCGCCTTCTCCGCGCCGAGGGTCAACGTACATGTGAACACGAACCCGGCGTCGGTCAAATGGGCGTTCGCCAACAACCTATACATGAACGTGTGGCCGAGCAGACCGGACAACATCAACGGGTCGGCCCGGATCGGCGACTACCCGGAGCTCAGCGCCGCCCTACAGCAGTGCGCCGAGCTGCGGAAGCGGTTCCTCAGGTACTTCACCGAAGGAACGCTCATTGGGGACTGCGCTCCGACGGGCGATCCCCCACCGGGTGTGTTCGTGGCGACGTACGTGCTGGGAGACAGAGCCCTGACGATCGTCCTCAACCGGGAAGCGCGAACCCGGGTGCCGCTCGAACTGGACATCAGCCCTTGGCTTGGGCGCGATCCCAGCCGGTGTACCGTGCGCACCTACTCCGATGCGGGACGCCTCGTCTCCGAGGCCGATGTCCAAGGGCACCGGTGGCCCGTCACGGCCGAGCTCGACCACCTTGGGATGGCGCTGTACGAGTGTGTCGTGAAGTAGAGAGGGGTAGCAAGTGGCGGTTACCGCGCGCGACAAGAGCGTCACACAAGGCCTGGCCGCGAGGGTCGCCGAGATCGCGGCCCTGCCGGTGCAGCGCGAGAAGGCGGAGCTGTGGCGACGGCTCAACAGCCTCGAGCGCGTGAGGCCGATGGTCATTCTACAGAACGGCACCTGGCACCAAACAGGCGACCAGATCCGACTCGAGGCCGAGGAGGACTGGGTCCGGGCGCACGAGTGGGGCCTGCGCGCGACTCTCTACCACTGGGACCACATGCGCGACGACACTGTCTACGAGGCTGTGGCCTACTCGCCCGTTGTCATCCGCGACAACGGCATGGGCATCCACACGGACAGCACGGCGCCCGACCACGTCTTCGGCGCGCGTCGCTACAACCCCATCATCGCCGAGGGCGACGACCCGGCACGGGTGACGATGCCGACGGTCGAGGTGGACTGGGATGAGACCGAGCGCCTCTACCAGCGCTACTGCGACCTATACGACGGCGTGCTGGCGGTCGAGAAGCGCGGCGCGGCCTTCCACTGGTTCAACATGATGGACCAGTTTATCGAGTGGCGCGGGATCGAGAACGCCATGGTCGATATGGTCGACCGGCCCGAGTGGGTGCACGCGTGGATGGAGCGGCTCACCGCTTGGCACGAGAGCCGGCTCGACCAGTACGAAGACCTGGGTGTGCTGTCCCTCAACAACGGCGCGAACGGCGTTGGGCCGGGAGGGCTGGGCTTCACCGATGAGCTGCCCCGGCCCGACTTTGACGGCGTGCACGTGCGCACCGCCGATCTCTGGGGCCACGCGGCGACGCAGATCTTCAGCGAGGTGTCGCCGGCCATGCACGAAGAGTTCGCGCTGCGGTACGAACGGCGGCTCCTCGACCGCTTCGGCCTGAACGGCTACGGCTGCTGCGAACCTCTCGACAAGAAGACCGACATCCTCTGGAGCATCCCACGCCTGCGCAGAGTCAGCATGAGCCCCTGGATCGACCCGGCCCGCGGCGCTCAGGGACTGGGCTCTGGCTTCATCTTCTCCTTCAAGCCGAACCCGGCCGTCATCGGGATGGAGGCCTGGAACGAGGATCTGGCGCGGAGCACCTTGCGCGACGCGCTCGAGAAGACCCGGGGATGCGTCGTCGAGGTCATCATGAAGGACCTGCACGAGTGCCGCCGCGAGCCACAGCGCATGTGGGCGTGGGTCGATATGGCGATGCGGCTCGCCGAGGAGTTCGCGGAGTAGAGGGCAGTTCGCGCCCTCACCCCCGCCCCTCTCCCCGGGGAGAGGGGTGCCCAAGGGGCGCGCTTGGTCGCGCCCGCGAAGGCGGGGTGAGGGCGGAACGGACAGGCCCCGGGAACAGAGGAGCCATGACGATGGGAGCCGCGGTGGCGTGCTGTGTGACGTTCGCGATCCTGGTCGGGGCGGCGGGCGCGCGGGCCGAGACGTTCGTGACGGACCGCTCGGGCGTGTTGCAGGCGCTGACCGTCGACGGCGACTATGTGCCCGTTCGGTTGGCACTGCAAGTGCCCACCAAAGGCTGGGGCACGTTCCGCAGTCTGCAGGATGCACGGGACCTGCAGCGCAACGTCGGGCCCGCCGGCCGGGTGTGGACCGGGTCCATAGAGATCGCCCCCGGCGCGGTGTACCGCGTGGAGCAGTCCTTCCGCGACCCCGACGTGGGGAATGGCTTGCGGGCTGCCTTCCGGGTCACGGCCGACGGTCAAGCGGACGTGGAGGGCGTCTACGTCTTCATCTCCATCCCTCTCCGTGAGTTCCGGGGTGGGAAGGTTGCGCTGACCGGAGCGGATGGGGCTAAGGAAGCGCGGTTCCCCGTGGACAAGCCCGAGGAGCCACGTTTCCTCATCGGGGATGCCTCCGGGCTGCGCGCGGACGAGCCGTCAGGCAACGTCCACCTTGTGATGTCACTCAGCCGGTCGGTTCCGATCACGGTGCAGGACGCGCGTGAGTGGAACGGCACGCAGTACGACGTGCTCGTCCCCGTCCATCTTGGGCCGGTGCCGGCAGGCGAGACCGTAGAGCTGACCGTGAGCCTGACCCTGACCGGAACATCCGATCACTCGCCTGCGGCGCTCACGGTCGAGCCGGGCAGCGACCTTGGCCGCCTGGATGGCTTTGGCGGGAACTACTGCTTCGGCATCGAGTCGCCGGTCACCGACTACACACTCAGCCACCTGAAGGTGGCGTGGGCCCGCACGGAGATGACGCTTGGCGAGTGGGAGCCGGAGAACGACAACGACTCGCCTGACGAGGTGAATTGGGACTACCTCAAGCAGCAGGATGCCCCCGGCACGAATCTCCGTCGCGAGTTCGAGCTTGCCCGTCGGATCCAGGACAAGGGCATCCCCTACTGCATCAGCGTGTGGCATCTGCCCCAGTGGCTCTACGAGGGTGGCGGCCGCTCCCAGGGGGACTCAGGCCGGCCCCTGAGAGCCGGAGCGTGGCCGGAGCTGGTGGAGTGCGTCTGCAGCTACCTGCAGTACGCCAAGGAGCGGTACGGAGTCGAGCCCGGCCTGTTCTCGTTCAACGAAGCCAACATCGGCGTGTACCTATTGCTGACGCCTGAGGAGCATCGGCAGTGCATCAAGATGCTGGGAGCGCGCTGCGAACAGCTTGGGCTCAAGACGAAGATGCTCCTCGGCGACGTGCACGCCCCCAGAGGCACCACCGACTGGGTCCGGCCGGCCGCAGCCGATCCGGATGCGATGAAGTACGTCGGCGCGCTCGCCTTCCACTCATGGGGTGGCGCCAGTCCCGACGAGTACCGGGCCTGGGGGGACCTGGCGCGCGAGCTGAAGCTGCCGCTCCTCGTGGCCGAGCTCGGCGTTGACGCGGCGGCGTGGCGGACAAGCGCCTATGACTCGTACCAGTACATGATGCGCGAGGCCGCGATGTACCAGGAGCTGCTGCTGTACGCCCGAGTCCAGGGGACGATGCAGTGGGAGTTCACGAGCGACTACTCTATCGTCGCGGAGCATGACGGAACGCTGGAGCCGACGCCGCGCTTCGACCTTGTGCGGCACTTCTGCAACCTGACTCCGCTGCCGGGCACGCTGCTCGCCACAACGTCCGACAACCCCCGGGTGCTCATCACGGCCGTAGCCGGGGAGCAGGCCGCTCTGGCGGTTCACATCGTGAACAGCGGGCCGTCACGGCCGGCGACCGTGGCCGGCCTGTCTTCCCTCCAGGGACGTCTGCGGCGTGTGCTCACATCCCCGGAGGCCGGGTTCGTGGATGCCGGGCTTGTCGAGGTGACGGTCGGGCGCGTGGGCCTCGACCTCCCCGCGCAGTCCGTGACGACGCTCACGACGGTGCCATCGGCGGACTGAGGCCAAATCGCCTCTTGCCGCTGGAAGGGGGCTTACAGGGGTGTTGACCGGACGCCAGCGATCATCATGTCCTGCTTGACAAGAGCGCGGGGGGGGTAGCATCGTGTCCGTTGGGTGGCGATGTGAGCATGATGTGGGTTGGCATTCAGCATCGCGCTTCCGTGTTCCCCCTCTTGGTTGGGTGCGCCCTGTGCGTTTTTGGGCCCGGCGGTGCTTGTTGGGCCGACTTGGCTGATGATGTCGGGGCCCCCGTCGACCTAGGCCCCGGGGCAGAGACCGAACCGGCAGACCCACTCGCGGAGCCGTTTTTGCTCCTCCTCCCCGCCGATCCGCAGGCCACCGCCGATCCCGAGGCCTATGCGCGCTGGGCGCTTACGGCGGAGGCTGGTGAACTCCGCCTAGAGCCGTTCACGACCGCGTCGGGCATTCGTGTGCTCCGGATGCCTGACGCGCCTGTTGCAGACCCGGATCCGAGCCTCTTGGGTCAGCATCAGAGGCAGTCATCGGAGCCCCTGATCCTCTTCCTTCGGGCGCTCTCCGACGAACAGCGGGACATGCTGTGCCGTGGAGAGGTGGTCAACATCACGAGCGCTCGCGAGGACGTGGGCAGGCTGCTGCGTGAGAAGCGGATCGGGCCGCAGAACCAGTACGGCCTCAGCGAGCCGCTCGTCTCGCAATGCCCCATTGTGGCTGCCGCTCTCGAGGTCGTGCCTACGTTACGTCTTCGCCCAGACCGAGGGAACGTGGGGTCTCTGTGTGAGGCAATCCTGTACTACACCTGGGACCTTGGGAACATCACGGATCTGCAGCTCCGAGGGGACGGCACCACGTTCTGGTCGTGTCTGACAGCGCCGGGGGCGAGACGCGAGCGCGTCCCAAGAGAGTGGCGGGTAACGTGGGAGCACTTGAGCGGCACGTCGCGGGACTTCACCGACGCAGTGTTGCCGGACCTACTGAGCGCGCTCGACGGCGCCGATGCGACCGTCCCGCTGAGTGACGTAAACGGGACCAGTCTCGATCGGTTTGTTGAGGACGTAGCGCGGCTCACCGGCATCCAGCTCGATGTCAGAGCCGACTACACGTCGTGTGTGGTGTACGCGAAGGGAGACGAGGTCAGCGCCCGGGCCCTGGCAGAGGCAGTCGTGGCATCAGGGCGGCTAGGGGTCATGCGGCTAGGCGACGATGATTCGCTCTCCGTGGTTGTGTCCCGCCTACCGGGTCGCGTGGCCTCGGGTGACCTGGACACCATCGCAAGAGACCAACCGGCACCGGAGGTCACTGAGGCGTTGCGCTCACTGGTCGGGTCCGCCGTCAGTAGGCCCTACCTCGCCGACCTCCCCGTCCCGCTGTCCCTGTTCCTCGATGGGTACGATGGGCTTGTCTCCGGCTTGCCGGAGGAGGAGGCGCGATGGGTAACCCAGGTGGCCCAGACGTGCCTCGAGAGCATGGCGAAGGCCAGGATCCCGGCCTTCAACCAAGGGTGGCTCAACGGGATAGAGCCCCTGGCGGTTCGTCCGGTGCTGGCTTACCGGCTGACTGTTGCCGCGTGTGTTCCCTTCCACGAGTACGACCGGGGCTCGGAGCAGTTCGTGACCGTAGACCCGCCGGAATCGTACTACACGGATCTCGGAGCGTCGCGCGATAGACCTATCTACTCGACGGTCACCGCGGTTCTCCGCGGATACTAGGGCCGTTGGCCCGGACCGCACTGAGAGGGGAGTGACAGCAATGCGTGCAGTGCTACTCGGGGCTCTGATCGCGCTCGGCCTGGTGCTTGCCGCGCCCGGCTATGCCTCGCCCCAGCCGCTGGGCGTCGGAGGGTACGGCGTCTTGGGAACTCCGCCGGATCCATGGAGGCCTGAGCCGGATCCTGGCAACTTCGGTGGCCCCGGCCCGCAGCACCATGTGGACCCCAACCAGACGATAGGCCCGCTGGCCTTCACCATGGAGGACTACGACACACACCAGTACCCACCACCCGAGTACCAGGACCCAGACTGCTTCTGGCTGTGGTCCACGTATAGCATCAGTAACGGGGGTACCGTCTCCATCCAGTGGGCCCTGGGGTGGGAATGTCGCTTCAGCTACACGGCCCCCGACTATGAGGGCGACTGGGAATGCACCGTCGTGCTCCGCGCTGAAGACAACACCATGCGCAACAACGGCAGAGACGATGACGAGTTCTTCCAGGTTCAGATCTTCTCGTGGTGAGGCGGCCGGGGCAGCTTGGCAAGTCCACACAGAGCCGTGGGGCTCCGGAAGCCAACGGCGGTCTGACGGTCCATGAGCAGGCCCACGTCGTGGGTGGCGTGGCTGAAGGGGCCTTCGCGTGATAGGAACCGGTTCAGCGCAGGACCTTCATCCGGCTCGGCGGCCACCGGCCTTCGGGCCGGATGGGGCCTCGACCTACCCGCGCAGTCGGTGACGACGCTCACGACGGTCCCGCCGGAGGCATGGTAGGGGACCTAGTCCGCCGTGCCGTCCCCGGTACGGCGCCAGGCCGGCCCATTCGGCCCCGGATAGTCTCGCGGTGAGTCGGGGTCCGCGGGGAGTGAGACCGTGACGGTTGTTCCTATGCTCGCCTTCGCCCGAACCAATACCGCCCCACCGACGGCCTCGCAAGTCCCGGCGGCGCACACTAGCAACATCAGCGGCACGGAGCCCGTTTGTCCGGGGCGAAACCGAGCCGCCTGAGACACCACGTTCGACGGCGTCGCGCCCCGCCCGTTATCGGCTATCGCGATGGTGACGCCGCCCCTAGCCTCCCGCGCGGTCACCGTCACGACTCCGTCGTCCCGACAGGACGCCTCCGATGCCGAGAAGCACAGAGCCCCCACCAGGATCCGCTCGAGCGTCGGCTGTGGGCAGCGGACGCGTGGCAGGGCCCCCTCGACGTCGACCCGCAGCTCCACGCGCGAGGTGTCGCGGCAGCCCTGGCACGCACTCGCCGCGGACGTTATCGCGTACGGAACGCTGGCGCGAACGCCCGGTGCCGGGCGCGGCGGCCGGAGGCAATCCAGTCTGGCGGCGATGCACGACAGCGCGCTTGCGACCCTCACGAGTACGCCGCGCAGGTCATCAGGGCTCCGGGCCGCCGGGTCCACCGCCGCACTGCATGCCACGCCCCGAGCGGCCTCGACCTCGGCGATCAGATCGACAGCCAGAGCGCGGGCGCCCTCCAGGGCCGGGTGGAGCGGCACGGCGTCGCGTTCCCGGAGCACCCGACGCGTGTCCTCCATCTGGTGGAGGATCCGCCTTCGGTCGGTAGCCGCGCCGAGCGCGTCCGCCACGCTGGCCGCGAGGTCGGCCCACGGCGATGACTTCGGGACGTAGTCGTCCAGCCGCTGCCTCAATGCCTGCACCAGGACGACCTCCCCCACCCCATCCGCCGTGAGCACTACGCCGACGGCGCCGTCTCGGTCGCGAGTCGCGCGGATAAGGGCGTCGCGCGTGAGCGCGGTGCCTGCTGCGAGGTCTATCACCAGCACGTCGGGGATGGCGCTCTCAACCGCGGCCATCGCGTCCGCCGTGGATGCGACCGAGAGGACGCGGTGGCCTTCAGCGGCGAGGCACTCCTCCGCCGACCTTCTGTAGGCGGAGTCCGGGCTCACCAACAGCATGAGGCCGCTCTTCGGTCTCTCACTCCTCACGGTCGGCGCCGCCCCCAGCCTCGGTGAGACGGTCGACCGCGGCCACCGCAGGGCGCAGCCCTCGCTCGGCGGCCCTGCGGTAGGCCAGGAGAGCGGCGCGACGCCCTCCCGCGGCCTCCAGCGTCAGGCCCAGGTCATACCACGTCTCCATGCTCGTCGGGAAGACACCCAGCACACGCCTGAACGACCGCAGGGAGTGCTCGAGCTGTGTCTCGCTCCCCGCCTCTCGCAGGGCGACGCCGAGCTGTCGCTCGGTGCCGAGGACAAGGCCCAGTGGTATCTCTCCGACGCCGGACAGCCGAGCGGTAACGAACTCGGTGGCGGCGCGTTCGGGCTCGCGCAGGAGCAGACAGGCCATCGCAAGCCCCAGACGGGCGATGCTATCCGCCGGGACGAGGGCGAGCAGTTTGAGGAAGTCGGTCTGCGCGCGCGTGAAGTCGCCCGCCACGAGCCGCTCGAAAGGCGCGCCCCCCTTGCCGAAGCCGAGCAGGGACCGGGCCGCGAACGCCAGCGCCCCTGCCGCGGTCGCCGCGCCTCCCGCCGCCGCCACAGTAGGCAAGCCGCCCGCCAGCCCGAATGCGGCGCCACCAGCCGCCACCGACAGGATAACAGCCCAGGCCTTCGCTTCCCGAGCCCAGTGGACGCGCAGCAGCCCGCCCAGAACGCCTGCGTCAGCCAGCACGGACTCGTCCAGCCCTAGGGCCGCGAGTTCGTCCGGAGCGGGCGTCCTGGCAGTCCCCTCCGCCGATCCCAGGATCTGAGCGACGACTGCGTGAGCCATCGCTCGGCGCCTCGCCACCATGAAGACGGCGCCCGCATGTGCCGAGAACAGGGCCACCGGGACCAGGGCCACAAGCTCGGGCCGCGCGGCCCGATCCTGGGCGACGGCCGCCACCCCGAACCCCCAGGCGGCGTAGGCGCCGGTGCTGAGCAGCGCCGACCAGCGGGCGCCGCGCCCGAGCGCGGCCCCGGCGATCAGCCAACCGATCGAGACGGGGGCGATGGCGGCCGCCAGCCATGCGGTAGGGTCGGGAGCCTCGGCCTCGGTGAGGAGGAGATCCAGCCCCGCGAGCGCGGCAAGGCCGAACACCGTCGCGGCCGCCGTTCCCGCAGCCCGCGACATCGCATAGCGATCGGGCAAGGCCATGTGCACAACCCCGCGTGACACGCAGGCGATCCGGCCGCCACCCGTTCTTGACCCCTGGCGTTGCCGTGCCTACAATCCCGTGTGAGGCAATGACGAGGAGGCCCGCCCAGTGGCTGCTCCCGCCCGGCAAGTACTTATTCGTCCGCCGCGCTTCTCCCCTGTTGCACTCATAGTAACGGTTCTCTGCGCGGTTGTTTTCCTCCTGCAGCTTCTGCCCGGACTTCGCCAGGCCCTTCCGGACTACCTCGGGCTGTCAGCCGAGGGGATCAGCCGCGGCTTCGTCTGGCAGTTCGTCACCTACGCCTTTCTGCACGTCGGCATCTGGCACATCCTCTTCAACCTGATGGCGCTCTACTTCTTCGCTCCCCGGCTCGAGCTCACGATGTCGTCGCGCGTGTTCGCCGTCTTCTACCTGCTGGCGACGGCCGTCGGCGGGCTGTTCTCGTACGCCGTCGCGGTCTCGGCAGGCGGCGAGCGGTTGGTGGTGGGCGCATCCGGAGCGATCTTCGGGATACTGGCCCTGTGGGCGCTATGGTGGCCGGACGAGATCGTCCTCTTCTGGGGGATCTTCCCCATGAAGATGAAGTGGCTGGTCATCCTGCTGCTGGGGTTGGGGCTTTTCTCGTCGGGCCAAGACGGCATCGCTCTGGAGGCTCATCTTGGCGGAGCGATCACGGGGGTCGCATGGTGGTGGTTCACCCGTCGCGGCGGCGGGCTCCGGCTGCCGCGTCCGCGACCGCGGCGGCGGCCCAAGCTGCGGCTCATCGTCAAGGACACCGACGCCGAGCGCTTCCGCAACATCGTCGACGACCTCTGAGACGGAGGCCACCGAATGCTGCCGACCGGCCTGCACGCGCTGCTTCTCGCCGCCGGCGCCGTCCTCGGCGCTCCGGAGCCCGGGACGATCGTGACGGTTCTCGGGCCCATCCGTCCCGCCGAACTTGGCGTGACGCTGACGCACGAGCACATTCTCGTTGACTTCATCGGAGCCGACATGGTCTCGCCCGAGCGGTACGACCGCGACGACGTCCACAGCGTGATGCTGCCCTACCTTCTTGACCTGAAGGAGGCCGGCGTCGACGCTCTGGTCGAGTGCACCCCGAGCTACCTTGCCCGCGATCCGGGCTTGCTGAGAAGGCTCAGTGATGACTCCCGAGTGAAGATCCTCACCAACACAGGCCTCTACAAGGAGCCTTTCCTGCCGCGGTGGGCGCTCGACGCGGATGCGGCGACGATCGCGGCCGCGTGGGTGCGCGAGGCCGTCGACGGGATCGAGCCGGACGGCATCGGACCCGGCTTCATCAAGATCGCGGCAAACGAAGGCCCGCTGAGCGAGACGCAGCGGAAGATAGTCCGCGCGGCCGCCATCGCGTCCCGAGAGACCGGCCTCGCTATCGCGTGCCACACCACGACGGCGGCAACCGCGCTCGAGGAACTCGACATCCTTGCCGAGGAGTCCGTTCCCGGCGACAGGCTGATCGTCGTCCACGCCGACGCCGACCCCGACCTTGCGACCCACGCGCGTATCGCAGCCAGGGGTGCGTGGCTGTCGTACGACGCCATCAGGGCCGAGAATGCCGACAAGCGTCTTCCGCTCGTGAAGGAAGGCCTGGCGCGTTGGCCCGAACAGCTACTCATCAGCCAGGACGCGGGCTGGTACAACGTCGGCGAGCCCGGCGGAGGCAAGATCGTGCCCTGGAGCTGGTTGCCGCGCTCGTTCCTGCCGATGCTGTTGGGAGCGGGAGTGCCGCAGAGCGACATCGACAGGCTCCTGCGGACGAACGCTGCGAGGGCGTTCGCAGTTCGCGGGGCCGGTGGGTAGTGGTCGGGAAGCTTCGATTCCGGAGGTCGTTCAGTGGCGTACAGGATGATACAGGTAGGCACGGGAGGCTTCGGCTCGGCGTGGTGCCGGGCGTTCCTGCCGCCCAACATTGCGGACGGGCTCGTGGAAGTGGTCGCCGCTGTCGACGCTAACCCGGTCGCGCTCGTCCACGCGCGCGAAGGGCTGGGACTGCCCGAGAGTCGATGCTACACGGACGGGCGAAGAGCCTTTGACGAGACGGAGGCCGACTTCTGCTCTATCGTCGTGCCGCCGGCATTCCATGAGCAGTACGTCGACCTGGCGGTGGAGCACGGCCTCCACATCCTGTCCGAGAAGCCCATAGCGGACACACTTGAGGCGAGCGTTCGCATCGCCGCCAAGATCCGGAAGGCCTGCCTGAAGATGGGCGTCGCTATGAGCCATCGCTTCGACCAGGACAAGACGACCCTTCGCGAGGAGATCAGATCCGGCCGCTACGGGCCGCTCGACTACCTCGTGTGCCGGTTCGGATGCGACTGCCGGCGGTTCGGAAGCTGGGGTGTGTTCAGGCACCAGATCCCCGACGCCCTGATGGTCGAGGGAGCGGTTCACCACCTCGACATCCTGGCCGACATGGCGGGCGGGCTCTGCAGGACCATCTACGCCCAGACCTGGAACCCGTCGTGGGGCGAGTTCGCGGGCGACTCGCAGGGGCTCGTCATCATGTCCTTCGAGAACGGGCCCCGCGCGTTCTATGAGGGCGCCAAGACGAACGCCGTCGGCCTCAACTGTTGGACCAAGGAGTACATCCGCGCCGAGTGCGAGGGCGCTACGCTTATCCTCGACCAGCGCCGTCTCGAACGCCTCCCCTATGGGCACGAGGGACAGGGCGAGGTGGTCCCGCTCCGGGAGCAGCCGAAGTGGGCCAACACGTGGCTGATTGAGAAGTTCGCGAAGTGGCTCGACGGCGGGCCGTCGATGGAGACCAACGTCGAGGACAACCTGCAGTCCGTCGCGCTCGTCTTCGGCGCCATCGAGAGCAGCCGCACGGGGCAACCGGTGGACGTGCAGGGGCTCCTACAGGACACGCGCGACCGAGTGGACGCTGACGGATAGAGTCGTTGCATTGTAGGCACGTGGCGCCGCGACGACCTCACCCGCGGTTCCTCGCTGTGCTCGGGACCGCCCCCTCTCCGCCAGCGGACAGGGGGAACGGCCCTGAGCCTGGAGAAGGGCCGGGGGGCAGGTCTGACGGACAAGAGGCGGCTCGACTAGAACGAAGTGTCCCTGAGATGACGGATAGGTGGACTCTGATGATACGGCACGTCTGTCTGATCCTGGTTGCCCTTGCCTGCTCGGCCTGCGCCGCCCCGGCCGACGGGGTGCCCCCTCGCGAGCAGCGTCTGCAGTGGTTCAACGAGGCGCGGTTCGGCATGTTCGTGCACTGGGGCATCTACTCAGTCATCGGGATGGAAGCCTCGTGGCCGCTCTACGGGCACCAGTACTCCCGCGAGGAGTACGAGGGCCAGGCCAAGCGGTTCGTTCCGAACAGCTTCGACGCCGACGACCTCGTGGGCGTCGCGAAGCGCGCCGGGATGAAGTACCTGGTCATCACTACGAAGCACCATGACGGCTTCTGCATGTTCGACTCGAAGCTCACGGACTACACGGTTGCGAAGGGGCCCCTGGGCAGGGATCTTGTGGGTGAGGTGGTCGACGCGTGCCGTCGGCAAGGGCTGCGCGTAGGGTTCTACTTCTCCCTCTGCGACTGGCACGACCCGCGCTACCGTTCCCTGCCGGTTCAGGGCGGCAACTGGCCACTGGAACCGATCAAGGAAGACCCCGCGACCTGGCGGTCCTTCGTCCGCTACGTACACGGACAGGTGCGCGAGCTGCTGTCGAACTACGGCAAGATCGACATTATGTGGTTCGACGGCGGCTGGGAGCACACGCCCGAGGAGTGGCACTCCGCCGAGCTCGAGCGGTTGGTCCGTCGGCTCCAGCCGGAGATCCTGATCAACGACCGCCTGCCGGGCCCCGGCATCGCGGACTACGTGACCCCCGAGCAGACCATCCCGGCGTCAGCGCCGGCCGGCTCGTGGGAGACCTGCATGACGATCAACAACACCTGGGGGTACAACCCCAGGGACAAGGCCTTCAAGCCGGCCGAGCAGCTCATCCGCAATCTCTCTACCACGGCCTGCGGTGGGGGCAACTTCCTCCTCAACGTAGGCCCCGGGCCCGACGGGTCGGTGCAGCCCGAGTTTCGCGAGCGCCTCGAAGCCATCGGCGACTGGCTCAGGACGAACGGCGAGGCCGTCTACGGGACAACGCGCGGGCCGCGAGGCGTCTTCTCGACCGGCGGCGCGACGGTCCGCGGCCACACGCTGTTCCTTCAGATCGCCTCCCCGCCTGAAGGCCCTATCGAGCTGCCGGCCCTCGAGGCCAAGCTTAGGAGCGTCCGCACTCTCGCGCGGGGCCGGCCGGTGCCCTTCAGCGCGCCCGCCGGCGGAGTACGGATCGACTTCGATCCGGCCAGGTTCGAGCCGCCCGCCACCGTCCTACGGCTTCAGTTCGACGGACCGGTGAAGGCCGACACGGCCATAAGGCCAATGCCGGACGGCTCATTCGACCTGCAGGCCAAGCTGGCGGAGATCCACGGCACCAGCCTGGCATATCAGCTCCAGTACGACGACCTCGGGTGCTGGATCAACGCGTCCGACTGGTGTGGCTGGGAGATCAAGGCGGAGCGGGCGCGCACCTACCGCGTCGTCATCGCCTACGGGTGCCCCGACGATCAGGCCGGAAGCGAGGTCGTGCTGGGCGTCGGCGGCAACGACGTCGGGTTCACTGTCCAGGGAACCGGCGCGTGGACAACGTACCCGGAGCGCGATCTGGGCACGGTGCGTCTGGCCGACGGCGTCCACTCGGTCGAGCTGAGGTGCACGCGACTAACGGGGATTGCCCCGCTCAACCTGAGATGCGTGAAGCTCCTCCCAGTGCGCCGGGCCGGAACCTAGCCCGTGATGGCCAGCAGCAGGATCCGGATGCCGACAAAGACCAGACCCACCGCCAGGCTGCGGAGGATCCACACTCCCTGCACACGATTGGAGAGGTGCGCTCCCAACTGCGCGCCGACCAGGACCCCGACCGACAAGAGCAACGTGCGCCTGACTCCCTGGGCGAACGAGCCGGCGACCACGTGGGTCAGGGTCCCCGTCAGCGCCATCAGCGCGAGCACGAAGTGGGACGTGGCTGTCGCGATGTGCACCGGGTAGCCCAGCCACTGCGTGAGGAGCGGCACGTGGACGACGCCACCGCCGATCCCGAGCAGGCTCGAGACGTACCCGACGGCGGACGACAGGAGGCCGCCCAGTCCGAGGACCCGCTTGCCGTGCGGTCCACGCGACGGAAAAGCCGGCCGTGCGCCGCCGTTCGCCACGCCGTCGGTCGGTGAGGGCTTGGCCGACCGCACCAACAGCAGCCCGCTCAGGGCGAGGAACAGGACCCCGAACACCGCGTCGAACACCCGCCTGGGCATCTGTTCCGTGGTGAGCGCTCCCAGTACCGCTCCGGGCGCCGCCGCGAGCGCGAACACGAGCCCTGCCCGGTAGTCTATCCGGCCCATCCGGCCGTAGGCCACCGATCCCGAGCCCGCGTTCACGAACACGACGGCCAGTGAGATGCTGGTGATCGTCTCCGGACTTGCGTCGGGGTACATCACAAGAAGTACGGGCGCCAGCACAAAGCCCCCGCCGGCGCCGATCAGCGTCCCGAACGCCCCAACCACAAGCCCGAGCGGCACAAGCCAGAGGTACTCAGGATGGTCCATCGTCTGCTCCCGGCCCGGCGGACCGTGGCGTATGGTAGCACGCGCCCCATCATCGGGTGGCGGAGCTAGGGTAGCACCTTCCTCGGGGAACGCAACAGGGCGACCGCGAGTCGCCCCTACCACCACCCCCTGCGGCGGAAGTACCATACCTCCAGCCCCGCGATGCTCGCCATGACACCCCACGCGAACGCGTAGCCCCACCGCCATTGGAGCTCCGGCATGTGCACGAAGTTCATGCCGTACACGCCCGCGATGAGCGCCATGGACATCAGGATCGTCGCGATCGCCGTCATGAACCGCATCACGACGTTCAGGTTGTTCGACACCACGGCGAGCTGCGCGTCCAGCACGCCGGTGAGGATCTCGCGGTTCAGGTCGACCGTCTCCGTCAGCCGAAGCGCGTGGTCGTAGACGTCCTGGAAGTACGGCTTGGCATCGAGCGGCACCAGCGCCACGTCACGCCTGAGCAGTGAGTTGAGGATGTCCCTGATGGGCGCAATGTGCCGCCTAATCTCCAGTATCCGGCGCTTGATACGGAGCGCCTCCGCAATGTCGAGCCTGCTGCTCTGGTAAACGGAATCCTCCAAGCCGTCGATCTCCTCCTCGATCCGATCTGAGGCCGGGAAGTACTCGTCCACAATAGCGTCCAGGAGCACGTGCAGCAGGGCCGGCGGCGACCACGCGGTGTCCTCCGAGCGCGCCAGCCACTCGTCGAACCTGCGGTCGAGTACCGGCACGCCGCCATGGGTCACGGTGACCAGGGACGACGGGCCCACGAAGAAGCCCACAGGATGATAGAGCTCGATGCGCGGATCAGGCGTAACGACGGGTGCGACTAGGAAGAGCGTGTCCGGGTACTCCTGCAGAGCCGGCCGCTCCTGCGGGCTGAACACGTCCTCCACGGCCAGCGGGTGGAAGCCAAGCGAGTCGGTCAGCAGCGTAGCCGTCGCGTCCACGTCGTGAGCGGTGACGCGGACCCACAGCACACCCTTCTGCTCCGACCGCGCCTGCGCGAGTGCCTCGGCCTCGTCCAGCTCCTCCGGAGCCTTGCCCGGGCGCCACAGCTTCGCGCGGACCGAGTACTCCTCGCTCACCGCTCACCCCCCGGGACCAGCCTCAGCCGGACGCGTGATTCCAGGCGGTCGCCCATCTTGATCTCGCGCCCCGCGCCGTAGTTGTGCACCCACTCCCACATCCTCGCGCCGGTCCCGCCGTACCAGTCGCACACGTGCAGCGAGATCCTGTCGGTCTCCACCATCGCCCGGACCGCCTTGGTGCCGTCCGACACAACGACGACCGAAGGCCCGCCGGGGCGCTCCAGCGACGCCCAGTTGATGTGCCTCTTCGCGCTCCTGAAGTCGTTACAGCCCATCGGGGAGTTGTCCAGAGACCACGGCCACTGCGGCGAAAGCGACGCGGGGTGCTCCGCCAATGCCCTCGCCTCCCCCTTCGGCCTGCCGATGTGATCATCGGGGTACACGTTCCACTCGCCGTTCCGATCCCAGCGCAGCAGGTCACAGTCAGTCGGCACCGACAGCCGGAGGCCGATCTCGCGCGCCGTGAGGCCCTTGCCCTGATACTCAAAGGAGGAGGCGACGGACATCTCGCCCGTGGGCGCGATGGTGATCTCGTACCGGCCCGCGAAGTCGTCGTACGCGCCCTCGACGGTCACGCGGACGTCACCGCTGACCGGCGTCACGTCGAGTCGCGACAGCCGCCACCTCAGCCGGTCGGGCAAGGGCCTCAATGGGTTGCTCGACTCAAGCACATGCAAGGAAGGCATCTCGAGCAGCACGGCATCGCCGTAGGCGACGCCGCGTCGGAGCAGGCCGCTGCCCCTGTCGAAGGCCAGCTCGAAGTTCGCTCCCACGATCCGCACCGCGCTCCCCGCCAGCGTGGACTCCTCAACAACGCGGAGAGGCGTCGTCTCCGGCGGGCACGCGGGCGCCGGATCGGCCGCGGCGCGGGCGATCGGGATCGCGAACCGGTCCACTAAGGTCCCATCCGACGTGCTGAAGGTCAGCCCTACCACGTCACCCGGCTTGGGATTCTCACGGGGGCTGATCTCGATCGTCCCGGTCGTCCACGGTGGTACGCTCAGGCCCTCTACGACCCCGCCCTCCTCGCCCAAGCTCCACTCGATCCGCAGCTCCCCGAGGTCCGTGAAGTCGTACTGGTTCTCGACAGCCACGCGGATCGGCTGGCCGTCCGACGTCAGTGGCAATGGGTCCTCGCTCACCTTCACAGGCGAGTGCACCTTCTTGATGATCCAGTACTCGGGCTTCTCGCGTCTCCAGCCGTCGATCAGGCCCCAAGACGCGTCCCCCGTGATGCCCCGGCCCGGCATCCGGTAGATCTCGCTCAGGAACTGCCACGGCGTCGCCCCTCGACCGAACTCAAGCCCGCGCCCCGGAACGAGGAAGACGTCGTCTCCCCAGCACCAGATAAACGACCCCTGGGTGGACCGGCTGCGCATGAAGGCATCGTAGATCGCCGGGAATGGTTCTCCGTAGTAGTCGCGGATGCCAGGATCGACCCACAGCTCCCCAAGGTCGCCCCAGATGCCCTGATAGGGCGCGAAGCTCTCGTCGAAGAGCAGCGGCTGCTCCAGTCTTTCGTTCTCCTGGATGCGCGAGGTCGCGATGGGGTTGTGCAATGTCGCGATCTCAAGCCACGCGCTCGTCGCGGCGCCGGTGGGCCGCGACGGGTCGACCTTGCGCACCCACTCGTGGCTGCGCTCGAACCCGTAGCCGAACCCGCTCTCGTTGCAGATCGACCACATGAACACCGAGGGGTGATTGCGGTCCCTGGCCAGGAGTTCAGCGACGAGCTGCATGATCCTGGGCGTGAGGCGCAGGTCGTCCGAGACGCCGACCCAGCAGAACGATCCCTCGTCCTCGACGTAGAGGCCGATCTCGTCCGCCGCCTCAGCCAGCTCCGGGAGCTGCGGGTAATGAGATGTGCGCACCGCGTTGAGGTTGCACCGCTTGATGAGGGTCATGTCGAGCCGCTCGAGCTCCGGGGTGATCGCCCGGCCGAGCAGCGGATCCGCGTCATGGTGGCAGGTGCCGCGGAGCTTCACTCTCTTGCCGTTGATGTGGATCTCCGGCCCGACCACGTCCACCTGCCTGAAGCCGATTCGCTGCGACACCCTCTCGACTACGACGCCTCCGCGCTCCAGGACGGAGGTCAATGTGTACAGGTTCGGGTGCTCCGCGTCCCACTTGCGCGGGCTTCGCACACCAAGCTTGGCGCCTACCTCAGCACGCGCCCAGGGGCCTGCATCGAGGCCGCGCGCGGGTGACTCCAGCGGCACCGGCGCGCCGTCCGGGTCTGTGAGCTCGAACCGCACCGTCCCGCCCGACACACCTTCACCCGACTCGTTCACGACCGCCAGACGCACGGCCAGGGCGGCGTTGACGAACGCCTCATCGAAGCGCGTGTCGACCTCTAGCTGTCCTACGTGGAGGTCGGGAACGCGGAACAGGGTCACCTTGCGCATGATGCCGGCAAGCGGGAAGTCTGCGTACAGCGACATGTGGTCTAGCTGGTCGCTGGTGTCGGTGTGTTCCGCGACGCGGAGGCAGAGCACGTTGTCGCCGCCGCGAAGAGCGTCCGTCACATCGACCTCAAAGGGAGTGGCCCCGCCCTCGTGGTATGCAAGGTGCCGCCCGTTCACCCAGACATCCGCTCCGCTGTACACGCCGTCGAACAGCAGCTTCACCCGGCCCCGGCCCTCGGGGGACCGGAACGTCCGTCGGTAGCCGCCGATGCCGCTTAGCGGGTGGAAGCCGTGCATCTCCCAGTGGCCCGGAACGGTGATCGACGGCCACGCCGAGTCGTCGTACTCGGGCGCCTCGAAGCCGGCGGGCGGATCGGGCGTGAAGCGCCACTCGCCGTTCAGGCTCACCGGCGGCGCATCGGCGCATCTCGGGGTGAGACCGTACTGCAGCGATCCGGCGAACACGGTGTCGTCCGTCGCAAGCTCGCCGGCGGACGTATGCACGCGCACGGCCCCGGTGAAGCCGACCGCGAGCGGCAGGAACGCCAGGCCGTGGGCGTCCGTTGTGGCGTGCCGCTCCCACGCGCCCGCAGGGGACTCCCCGGAGGCTGTCACGAATGCGCCTTCGATCGGCTCCGCGCCCCACTCGTCGGAGACGATTGCGATCATGTTCCCACGGAGGTCGGACGCCACGCGTGTGACGGCGCTGTGCGCCCCCGCGTCGGCGAACGCCTGGACCTCCGTGAAGCTCGGGCCGTTGGTGATGTTGCCGATACGCAGGCCGGTCACCTCACGCGGGTCGAAGCGGCACATCACGACCTTGCGCAGCCGCTCTCCCGGCCTTCCGAAGTGCTGGACCGTGGTCCATTCGTCGCTGCCCGGGGCGCGCACCTGAACGTCCAGCTCAAAGACGAACGTGTCGTACTGATGGATAATGACCTCGCCTACGGTGACCGGATGGTCCCAGTCGAGCTGGTACCACACGCCCTCATTGTGGCCGGGGATCCCCGACCAGCGCGAAGCGTAGGAGCCGTCGATGGCCTTCTCAGGCGTCAGGTCCAGGTACGTTTCGGAGGCGCTCGCCTTGGCCTCGAGCGCGAGATTGGGCGACGGGAACGCGGGGGGCAAGCCAATCCCTCCAAGCAACACGACTGTCAGAAGCATCCTCATGAGTTAGTGCGATCCCCTTCAAGCCGACGCCGGCTCGCAGGTGTCCGGGCCTCGCGGCGCGAACGGCCGGGCTCCACGCTTGGACTTCAGAGAGGTGTTCCGCGTGCGCTCCAGTCCGCTCCTTCTAGCGCTCGTTCTTGCTTGTGCTCCGGTTCTCGCCCAAGGGGGCGACCAGGTCGCCGCGGGCGCCGGGCTGCTGTGGGTGGGCGGCTACGGCGGTCCCCGTATATCGCTGATCGGCGACGTTGACGGTGACGGCCTGGCGGACTTCCTTGGGCTATACCCGACCGACGGCGGCATCCTCGACTACGTGCGCACGTCCAAGCTCGGGAAGCCTGTCTTCATGGTGCAGGCGCGCCGGCCGTTCGGCGACGCGGCACTGGCCGTGGCGTGCGCGGATCTGGATGGCGAACCGGGCGTCGAGGTGGCGGCCGCGCTTCCGGATGGGTCCGTCCGGGTGGCGGCCGCGTTCAACCGGGAGACAAAGCACTACGACCGCGAGGACACGGCCTGCACGGTTCCGGCGGAGATCCTGCCCGCCGGCCCAGGGGTCGCGTGCGCGCTCGACGCGGACGGAGACGGCCGCACGGACATCGTGATGGTCGGCGACGACAACCGCGCGCTGCTCCTCCTCAACGATAGGAGCGACGCGAACGCGGTGAAGCTCCGCCCCGTGGCCCTCGCGGGTTGGAGCGGAACGGCGACGACGCTCACCTCCGGCTCCCTCGACGGGGGCAAGCGGGGCAGCCTCATCTGGATCACGCCCGACGCGAGCGTCTACGCCGCGCGCCTGGCCGTGACCGCCGACGGGGCGGCGCTGAATGAGCCCGTGCTGCTGTGCCAGGCGCAACCCGGTGAGGGTATTGTGGTTGGCCGGTTCACCGGCTCCGAGCGGAGCGACGTCATCGTGGGCTCCAAGCTCCTGCCGGGTGGCGACGCCGCCAGGGCCACCTTCGTGCCCGGCCTACCCGGGCTCGCTGAAGCCCGCACTGACGTGGCGTGGCTCGCCGGCGACGTGGACGGCGACGGACGCGATGACATCCTCCGCCATCAGCGGTCAGGTGACCGGTTCACCGGCGACGACGTTGTCCTGTTGCCGATGCACGACGCCGGAGCCGCGTCCGCATGGGCCGACTCCGACGGGGACGGCCTCCTCGACTCGTGGGAGACGGGCGAGGTTAAGCCCGGCGGCCTCGACCTCCCCGGCCTCGGCTGCTCGCCCGGCCATCGGGACATCATCGTCGAGGTCCAGCGCTTCGCCAAGGCCGACGAGGAGAAGGTCAAGGCCGGCATGGAGAAGGCGGTCGTGTACTACGCGTCGCTCCCGGTCGACAACCCCGACGGCAAGCCGGGCCTCGCGCTGCACCCCATCTACCGCGAGCCGATTCCCGACGACCGCGAGGGCCAGTCGTGGCAGAAACTGGGCGAGGAGTTCCATCCGAAGGAGCACCAGGGCATCACGCACTGGATGCTCATCGGCAGCGGAGGGGGCGGGCAGAGCGGGCAGATGGCCGACCGTGGCTCATGCGGCGTGGGCGCCATGTACGCCACCTTTGTCCACGAGTTCGGGCACCAGATCGGCCTGGATCACACGGGCTACTGGGGACCCGCGTGGTGCCCCACCTATCCGAGCCTGATGAACTACGCGTACAGCTACCAGCTTGGGGGAAGCGGCGACAAGATCGGCTACTCGTTCGGGCGCCTGGCGCACATCGTCCTGAACGAGAAGTTGCTCTCCGAGCGCCTCCCGGCACCGATGGACGACGCCTCGTTCCTGTCGGGCCCGCCATACCGCTACAAGCTGAAGCCGGGCCCTGACCCGTACACCACCCTGGTCGACTGGAACTGGAACGGGGTCTTTGGCGAAGAGGGGATCTCGGCTGACATCAACTACGGCTACAGCACGTCCCCCGGCCTCCGGCACCATCTGGGCAAGACCAAGACCGCGCCGGCGCTTGCGGCGGTCGGCGAAGGCGACTCCGCGCAGCTCCTCCTCTTCGCGGGCGACAAGCCGAAGGGAGAGGGCGACGACCTGCGGCTGTACGTTCGCCTATGGCTGGGCACCGACCCCGGCTCAGACCCTGAGGGCGACCGTTGGTCTGACGAGGTCGACATCGAGCCCGCGGGCGTCACGGGTGACCCGTCGGCGGCGTCCGCCGGTGGGACCACCTTCCTGGCCTACCCGAAGAAGGACGGCGTGCACGCCGCCACAGTGAGTATCGACACTGAGGGCAAGGTCTCGGCCGACCCGTCTCTTCCGGTGCCGGGCACCGATGGAGCTACTCCCATCCTCGCCGGCTTCCAGGGCAAGCTCGCGCTGCTGCTCTGGCGCGGAGCCGACAAGCCGGTGGCTGTGAGGTTCGGCGGCACGCCGACCGAGCTTGCCGCCTCGCAGGAGACGGAGCTTCCGCTGGTGAGCCTCGTCCCCGTTGGCGCGGCGGAAGGAGCGCCGGAGAACGGGCGGCCTGTCCTGTGGATCGGCATGACCGAGAACCAGGATGAGAAGCGCCCCTCGCGCTGGCAGGTTCGCAAGCTCGTCCGGGGTGAGGACGGCACGTTCACCGAGGCCTGGCGCGACTGGATCGGCGGCGAGGGCGCGCAGCACCGGGGCGAGCAGCGGGCAACGCTCCTGTGGGAGCCCAGCACCGTCTTCCCCGACGGGCAGGTTCACTTCCTGCAGTGCGGCATGTTGGGCGCGGACTCTCATGCGAGCTGCCACTACATCGGCACGAGGGTGGAGAACCAGGACATTCTCGGCGGGTGGCTTGTCCGCCGCTACTGTGACGAGTGGTCGCAGAGCGCGTCCGGCCCGGCGGCATGCTTCTTCAGGGGCGACTTCGCCTACGCGATGCGCTGGTACGCGGCCCCGGGCAGCGAGAGCGCGGACAGGCTCATCGTGACCTTCCACGGGCGGGGCATCGAAGCAGCCCCGATGGGCGATTCCGACGACGTGGCCGTCATCCGCGACGTGGGCCTCACGCACTCCATTCCGTGCGTGGTGGAGTGAGCACACCCGGATACGGTCATGAGGAGTAAGCCCGAACGGCGGCAGCAATGCACGAGCGGATGCCCGCGGCCCTCGCCCCCTGGCGACGGGGGCCGCGGGAGTCCGGGTAGCCGCTAGGACTTGCGCAGCCGGCGGACGATGGCGCCGGCAAGGGGCGCGAAGACGACCAGCGACACAGCGGGCAACCCCGGGGCTGCCGTGTAGGTGACGTCGTCCATCGTCCAACGGTTGAAATAGACGGGGGTGAGTGTCACCCTCTCCACCCAGCCCGTGTAGTCGCACCCGAACCAGACAGGCAAACCGGGCGGATTCAGGGACGGAGTGGTGGCCTCCCAGACGAGGTTATCGTCCGTGTCAAATAGCTTCACGTTAATGGTCTGATCGGAGGTTTCGGAGTCGTTGTTCCCGTTGAACCAAACGCCCTCGAACCGAGACGGTGTCTCGAAAACCCACGTCGGACTGCTGTCGTGGGAGAACACCGAATAGGGTTGCGAATGCGCCGGGAAGTACGGAGGGCTGTCGTAAGCCATCCACCACGTGGAAGCAGACCAGTCGATGCCCCCGTAGGAAGCGGGCACACTGCCGTAAGGTAGGTCGTCGAAGTTCACCACAGTGCTGCCGATGGCTTGGCCAACGGTCAGCGATACCAAGAGGGCCAGGAGTCCCCAGCGCATGCAAGAATCCCTCCTACGGACACCACGTTCGCTCCAGTGAAATCGCACTATGCCACGTGCCGGAGTGACGAGCGGGGTGGGCAATCGCCAGGGGACAGCTCCGCCCCTTACGCCAGACAGGCGCAGTATATGCCGTCCGGCGACGGGTGTCACCCCTCCAAGGCCGACCTGCGGGTGGTTTGGTTCGCGGCCGGTACCCCGCTCAGCTCCCCCGCAGACGGGCGGCGAACGCGTCTCCCGCCCTGCTGGCCGCGACGGCCGGGCAGAGGGTGGATGATCTTCACTCAGCACCTGTTCCACAGTGGCCCGGCGTCTCTGACGGAGATACGGCCCACAGACAGCGAAGCGGCGGAACGCCAGAGCCCGGGGCTCGCGCCCGACGCGGTGGGACAAGCCGATGGTGGGCCGCTACCGAACCGCTTATCCCGAGCAGGGACGAGCCCAGTGTGCAAGTGACACAACGGGGACCCACCCAATCGGACACGTGAGGGTGTGCCGGTCCCTCGTCAGCCGGAGGGGCCCCTCTGTGTCGGATCCGCAAGGTCGGCCTAATGTGCCCTTCCCTCCTACAGGTGCCGCACACGCGGCGGAGAACCGGACGGTTGCTGCCGATGGGCATAGCACCTCAGGCTATCTTACGTTACTCCGGTTCACTTGGAGGGGCCGCATGGGGCGGGCGCAGAGCGCGGGGCCCCATCCGGCCCACGCCAAGACGCCCTCACCCCGCCCTCCCCTTCGGCGGGCTCAGGGTCGGGCACCCCTCTCCCTAGGGAGAGGGGCCGGGGGTGAGGGCGGGCCATGAGGAGGCCAACCATGAGGATGTTCGAGCCGGTTGTGATGGCGTGTGACCAGGGATCGTGGGACATCGGCATGGCCGTGCGCGGTGCGCTGGAGCTCTTCCGGCTGCGAGTGTACATGCACTACCTCGCGCAGAAGCGGAACGCTCTCGACTTCCTCGCCGGGCGCATACCGGAGAGCGAGTACGTAGTCCTGTGCTCCCACGGTATGGGGCCGTTGTGCGACACTGGGCCTGCCGACGATATGCGCATGGGCTTCGTGCGCCTGGTGGACCAGGTCGATGGCAAGTGGCAGGGAGCCGAGTTGGCCCTGACGCCCGAGAACATCCCCGACCTGGTGAGCCTGCCGGGGCGGAAGGTGATCTCACTCGGCTGCGAGTCCGGGCGTGAGCCCCTCGCCCGAGCGTTCCTTGCGAGCGGCTGCTCAGCGTACATAGCGCCGGTTGCGACGGTCGATCAGGACGCTGACGCGCTGTTCGCGATCGCCTTCTTCTACCACCTACTGCGCGAGGAGCGCGACGGAGTGCGCGTCACCGACCGCGAGGCCGTCGCCCTCGCCGCCGCGGTGGACACACGCAGCCAGGAGGGCACGCACGTGTTCCGGTACTACGCACAGTAGCGCCCTCCGGTCCCCCCTACTCGCCCTTCTCACTCGTCGGCGTTACTGCCCGCCGCCAAGCGATGTCACCGATCCCGCCCAAGTCAGATGCTACCTGCTGAGGCCCGGACCCGTCGATGCCCACCACCCACAGGTGGTCTTCCCCGGGCGGGAACTGCTCAGTCTTGTACGCGATCCACCGCCCGTCGGGCGACCAAGCCACCTCTAGGATGTGGTCTCCGCGGGTGGCACTCAAGAGCGGCTCGACTAGGGAACTCAGGTCGTCGGTCACGCGCTGGGTGCCCAGTGGACGTAGCCTGACAAGGACGAGCCTGGGGTCAGCTATGGCGTACTCGTGTCCTCTGTCGCCCACGTTGCACGCGAGTAATGTACCGTCGGGTGACAGCCGTGGATTCAGGCCGATGGTGCACAAGCACTGGGGGGACCCAACGATCTCGCCGTCCGCCCTGTGAGCCACCTGCCATATGCTCGGCGGGTACCGTTCGGTCGTGTAAGCGTCGTACACCAGTCTCCTGCCGTCCGGCGACCAGTGGATGCTGCCAATCTCTATGGCCGACGCCGTCCTCTGTGATCCCCGGCGTAGATCCAGAAGGCGCTCGGGCTGCTCACGCACACCAGTCGTGCCCCAGATCTCCACGCCCCGGACGAACGTCAGCATCGCGGGGCCCCAGTTGGCTGGCTGGCCGGGTTCGGGGGGGCCTGCCGGGGCAACAAGATCGGGCTCGGAGCCCCTCTGCGAGCCGGCCAGAGCCGCCGCGAGGAGGAGGACCGTAAGGACGAAGGTCACTTGGGATTTGCTGTGCCCCTGAGCAATTCTCATGGCCGCACCTGTCCGTCCCGTGAGGTGCAACGCAGTACTGACAGAGTTGTAGCACTACGGACGGGACATGGCGGTGCCGGTTCGCGGCGCGGCAACGCGTGCCAATGCTGCGATCCGTCGCCTCCCCCGCTGGGCGAGGAACTGGGCAGGGCGTGCCGGCGGGACGCCGGCCCTCCCGGATGTCCCGGCAGGTCGCGTGCAGACATCGGAGGAAGCGCGTCGGATGGTCATGCCAACAGGAAGCGAGCGATACGCACGATGTCAGCAAGCCCGCTGGGTTTCTCTCTGTCCAGTGTTCCGTACCTCGTAGACGGCAAGTCGCGGTCGATCACCGCGGAGAACCCGAACGGCGCCAAGGGCGGAGGCGCGAATGAGGCCCCGGAGCCAGGCGTGGGAGCGGCCGGGCACCTCGGGAAGGGCTGGAAGGTCCGCCCGTGCATCACGCTGCCGCCGGAAAGCACCACCACGCTTGCCGAGATCGACGGCCCGGGCATCATCCAGCACGTCTGGATCACCGTCGGCGAACAAGCCTATCGCGACTGCATCCTGCGGATGTACTGGGATGGCGAGGAGAAGCCGTCGGTCGAGGTGCCGGTCGGCGACTTCTTCTGCAACGGCCACGGCAAGCGCTGCAACATCCTCTCGATGCCGATCAACGTGAACCCGTCCGGTGGGTTCAACTCCTACTGGCCGCTGCCGTTCCGCAAGTCCGCGCGCATCACGGTCGAGAACCAGCGCTGGGAGCCCATCGGCGGCTTCTTCTACCAGATCAACTACTGCCTGACAGGCGTTCCGGACAATGCGGCCTACTTCCACGCACAATGGCGCCGGGCGCTCTCAACACGCACCTACCCCGAACACGTCCTCGTGGACGGCATCACGGGCAGGGGGCAGTACGTCGGGACCTATCTCGCCTGGTGCCAGTTCTCCGACGGGTGGTGGGGCGAAGGCGAGATGAAGCTCTACATTGACGGCGACGGCGAGTACCCCACCTGGTGCGGGACGGGCACGGAGGATTACTTCGGCGGAGCCTGGGGCTTCGGAGAGACGTTCACCGCGCCGTTCCTCGGATACCCCTACTGGGAGCGTAACCCGGGCTGCGTGCCCAAGCACGGGCTCTACCGCTGGCACATCATGGACCCGATCCGGTTCGACCAGGACCTGAAGGCCACGATCCAGGCGCTTGGCTGGTGGCCGGACGGAAAGTACGAACCGCTTACGGACGACATAAGCTCGGTGGCCTACTGGTATCAGACGGAGCCACACGCGCCATTCCCGGTGCTGCCGGGTCTACTGGACAGGTTCCCGAGGTAGGCGCCAGAGGGCGTCTGGACCTCCGCTACGAGCAATGCCGTGCGCAC
>Ga0315282_10000582_pt1 | contig 71733 bp, 61 predicted proteins | sample YL17G07_20_MG_FD_203693 | JGI IMG/M metagenome (GOLD analysis project Ga0315282, IMG submission 203693) | Sediment microbial communities from Yellowstone Lake, YNP, Wyoming, USA - YL17G07_20 | ecosystem: Environmental > Aquatic > Freshwater > Lake > Sediment | place: USA: Wyoming | collected... | reverse complement strand
AGACGGTCTTGTAATCGATATCAAGCGTTCGGGCTATCTCCGCCTTTGGTACATCCTGGCTCAGCATCTCGAAGCCGCGCTTGCGCAACAGCTCCCTCTCCAGGACCTCCCTTCTAGCTCTGCGCTTTGGCATGCGCAATCAGTGATGCATCATCTATATGGATTTTTCTATCCAAAGAGCAGTAATATGCAATAGGATGTTTTCTGAGTCGGAAGTTCGATGAATTCTCCGAATCCCGAACAAATGCCCATTGAGAGCGAGCGGGGGCTTTTCGGCAATAAGTACGTTCTTGCAATCGTCATCGCACTAGTTACGATTTTCTTGATTAACTCCTGGTACTTGTCTCAATTTAAGGTCGTCCAGGGGTCGGATTTCACCATACCGACGATATCGGGTGATAGTTTCTCCATTGGCACAAATAGGGGAAAGGTTGTAGTGATCAATTTTATGGCAACCTCGTGCCCCTATTGCAGAGCCGAGATACCCGAGCTGAAGAAGGTGTGGGATGTTTACGGTGGGAAGATAGTCATGGTATCGATAAGCGTGGATCCGCTTTCGGATTCGGATGGACTTCTTCTAGCTTTCGCGAATTCCTATAATGCGAGTTGGATCTGGGCCAGGGATACCGTTGGCGCTGTTGTTAAATATCAAGTGACGGGAACTCCTACAACAGTGATCATCGATCAAGAAGGCCAAGTAAAGTATAGGCACGAAGGATTCACGGACGCCTCAACCTTTCTTAAGGATTTAGACGCACTCGTGAACCAGCATTGAAGTGAATGCAGAGGCGCCAGTAAAGATACGGAAAGAGACCGCTTGCCAATATCGTTAAAATGCTCAGGTTATTCTCCCAATTGCTCAAACCTTTCTCAATCTGAAACTGTCCTTGAACACTCCTTGTCTGTAGCAAGCTGCGACGCACCTTCCGCAGACTTCATTCGCCAGCGCGAGCGACTTGATGAACCTCCTGCAATTCTCCCTGAAGTCCGCTAACCTCTCTCTGTTCCTAAGGAAAGCACAAGCCTTGAGGCACGCGCTACAGTTACCGCACTTGGGATCCTGCTTCTTCCCATGTGGCAATGGAAGCCCCGTTATTATTGATGCGAACCTTATCGCACATCCATACTTCTCATTCACTATAAGGTCATTCTTTCCTCTCCAGCCCAGGCCCGCGTTCTCGGCTATGACTCTGTGCGAAATGGTGAGTGGGTAGTATTCCCTGACATGTTCGACCTTCCCCACAAGTCCACCGAGCGTTGCATCAACTGCGATCCCATCGAACCTATCTGAAATCTTCTCAGCAATAGCATCTAAGTGCTCGTTTATCTTCTGATATTCCCTGGCATATATGTTCCACCTGTCCTTGTCTACAACGCCGTCAATATTGATCGAATCGATGGCATATTGAGGGTAGGCTATGCCGATACATACCACGGACCCTCCCTCCATAAGGGTGCGTGCTCTTTTTCCGGCAATTTCCATCAACCTGTCCCTCTGAACGGGCATCAGATTGTTGTAGACATCGACGAACGCAGCAACTCCGATGAGGCCCTCATAGTTCACCATCCTAAGTTCCTCACTGAAGTAAGAGCTAAGTCTCCCCATGTTCGCCCTTTCCTCGTCCATCAATTCCGCCCTTACTCCTCTATGGTCCCCGTGACCTGATGGACTCGGAGGCAGAGCACGCCCCCAAGCCTATAGAGCCGCCCAACGGCTCTGAAGCTCGCGTCTTTCCTCAAAATCGACCTCGGGCCCTGGTAATCCTCTGGTGTCAGGCGCGCCCTCCACTTACCGTCGACCAGCACAACTGCCTGCCCGGGCAGGATTCTCTCGACGGAAACCTGGTACTCCCTGCCTTTGCTCGTCTTTGCGACCTCCAGTTCACCTCGCTCGTTGGCAAGCACCTTACCTTCTTTGAGCAGCTTGTTGATCGCGGCTTCGCTTACCACATCGGCGTAGCCCTCTATCTCAAGATCGGATAATAGTGCCTTGGAACTCGCTCTCCCGCCATACTCTAGGAGTTTCAGATATAGCGCCTTGTAGACCTTTTCAAGGCCCTTTGAGACGACCCTTGCGCTTTCCTTTTCCACATCTCGTGCTTCTACGATGATTGGGGCCTCCTCATTGATCGGAGGAGTGGCTGCCCTCTCGAGTGCCAGGATTTCCTCTTCCGTCAATGGATTCTGAGTGGGCCTTGGTCTGAGGGGTTTCATCGCCAACAGCTTGCTGAGTTTCGCCATCACGATCCTCATGTTCTCAAGCCGTTTCATGCTAGACCTCAGGTATACTGTGTCGAGCGTGTTGTTGGCCACAAGAACGATGACGTTTCCAGGTGCCCTCCTGCCGGTCCTCCCCCGCCTTTGAATGTACCTTATCTCGCTCGGGATCGGTTCATAGAAGATCACAAGATCCACTTCAGGGATATCGAGACCTTCCTCAGCAATGTTTGTGGCTACGAGGACATTGATATCACCGCCTCTGAACTCCTTCAGTATGTGCGCCTGCTCCTCTTGGCTCATCCCCTTGCCGCTAAACGCCGATGCTTGACCTACGAAGCGCGAGGCCGAAACGCCTTCGATTCCCCCCAGCATCTCGACGAGGAAGTTGACCGTATCCCTGTACTGCGAGAAGACCAATATCCGACTTTGCTTGTTGTCCCTTAGGCGTTCCGAGACGATCTTCAGCAAATGGCCTACCTTCGGATGAGGTACCCGTTTCATATCTTCCAATTCCCGAAGTATTCCCATTGAATTCATCTCGGATAAGAGGACTCCATAGCTCCTCTTCTCCCCCTTCTCCTCCTCCATCTTCTCTATAAATGAGGACAATATTTGTGGTCCTTGGCTGAGTAGAAGCTCGATCATGTGGAATATCGTGAGGGCCATGGATTGCTGTACTATTGCCCGCATCCATCTATCCCTCTCCTCCTCCATGCTCTCCTCTAGGCGATAGCGGAGCAGCTCTCCTAGTTCGACGAGTTCCCTCCTGCCAACGAATCTCAGATCGCCCCTGAGGAGGCCCTTCTCAGATAACCATCGTAGCCTGCTCATCAGCATCGTCCTCATATATCTCTCAAGCATGGTGTATCTGTCGGAGAGGTCGATGCGCCTCCAGTCAACTCGTATGGACTGGATGTATGGCCTTACATCGGCATCATCTTCTGTCCTGAAGAAGATCTGCTCTATCGAGAGGTGCCTGCAAACTTCTTGGATCCTCTCGAGCTTCGATCCGGGAGAAGCCGTCATTGCTAGGATAAGCGGGCTCTTGGCCTGTTGTAGGAAGAAGTTTGCGACATCGGTATACGCATACTCCTTCACAGCCCTATGGCACTCATCGAAGACTAGGAGGCTAAAGTCCAGGAGCGTCAATCGCTTCATCGAGAGATCATTCCTGACGACTTCGGGTGTTGCGAAAATAATTCTAGAGGGACCCTTCCACATTGCCTCGCGAATCTCAGGAGAGGTATGGCCCGTGAGTATGACCACGTCTTCCTCACGGAGTTTAAGCAGGCGAAGGAAGCTCTCCCTGTGCTGCACGACTAGTGGCCTGGTCGGCGCCATTACGAGGATGCGCGCATCCCTGTAGGAGAGCAGTATATCCGCCGCCACGAGGGCTGAGATAACGGTCTTGCCTAGAGCTGTCGGGAGAACTACTAGGCTGTTCCCCTTCGTTGCGGCATCGGCTATACTGACTTGATATGACCTGCGCTCAACTGTGCCAACTCTTACCATGGGATGTTCGACGAAACACGCCTGTGATGAGACAGTCAATTAGATCTCCAAGACGTCTTCTCCCGGTTTAACAGCGCGCCTCTTCTCTTCTGGATTAATGGCCACGATGCTCTTTACAAGAGGATGAAGTTTATCCGACTTGAAGATCTCCTCGTATTCCATAAGATCTTCTTCATCCCTCACTATGAGGCCCCTTCTCTTCGTAGGGTTGCCAGCCTCGTCTACTGGATTTAGCTCAATGGCAAGACGTGCAGAGCTTCCACGAAATGGTGGTAACTTCAAAACGAAGACCCCTGGAACACTCGTCTTGAGCCTGGACCAGTCGGACCCGCCCTTGAGAAAAGACCTCAGTTTATCCTCCAAAGTATCGAACGCTCCGTTGCTGGATCATCAAGGAGCAGAAATATAAGATTTCAGCGCTGCCATCGTTAATCCGCCGATCGGACCTTTTCCTTAGACTATGGGGAGAGGATCCTCTTTATGCGCGATGGATATTTCAGCGAGGTTCCGGTAATGAGTAAAACAACAGGGCCCTGTATGTCTGGCTCCTTGAGACGAAGCCTTCGGAGGGCCGCTAAAGACGTTGCGGAGGCCGGTTCGCAGAATATGCCATCCTTCATCAGGGCCAAAGTCGACTGGATTATTTCATCATCATCCGTGCTAACAACACTGCCATCCGATTCGCTCAGTGCGACATTCAAAGCCTCACCGTCGAGCCTGTTGAAACCGGCTATGCTGTCCGCTATCGCAGTCGTAGGTGCTGTTGCGGCGACCATGCGCGGCCTCACGGGGGTTCTCTTGAATCCCATCCAAACCCCTGAGAGGAGGGTACCATTATTGGTTGGGACGAAGACGTATCTGGGCTTTCCTTCGAGTTGAGTTACTATCTCCTCCCCTATTGCTGAATCGCCCTCAATCTTTTTGACATTACGTCCCGGATTCGCGTCGTAGACGCCTTGAAGATCTATGAACTTCACGCACTCCAAGTAGGCCTCCTTCAACCCTCCCCTTATCTCGTGCAATTCTCCGCCAAAAGATGAGATGAGCTTGGCTTTCTCCTCGGATATGGCATCGGATACGAAAACATGGCATCTCAAGTCATAGGCTATTGAGTTGGCTGCAAGAGAAACTGCGGCATTGCCGGTGCTCGCGACCGCAACCTCCCTAAAGCCCTTCAAGAGGGCATCGTGTAGGACATTCAGGCTCTCCCTGTCTTTATGAGAGCCGGTCGGGTTCGTATATTCGAGCTTGCCATAAACGTCGATGCCGATCTCCTGGCTGATTGTCCCCAGCTTTATGAGCGGTGTTACGTATGGCGTCATGATTTTCATCTCATTCTATATCTCGGATCTTCCTTATCTTTTCCCCTCCAATCGAAGTCAATGGCTGTGGATCACCTGCGAGCGGTCCTCGTATCGTGGCGACCAAGGAAGTTGTCTATCTCCACCTCGGCATTGTCCGCTTTAATGAATATTGGCACGTTCTCGATCCCGGTTGCTATATAGCTGGAGAGCAGCCATTCCCCTGGGGCGAACTCAAGCGTCTTCTCCAATATCCCCTGATCTATGGTGAAAGTGCTGCTGACCAAATTTCTATCATAGGGCCTTGGCAAAGGTCCGACGAAATACGTGTGGAGTTGTTGTAGTGCGTTTGTGTTCAGATATGCGATTCTCTGCGTTGCTATGCATCCCCCGATCCCATACTTCCTCCCCTGCCTCAGCAGCGTCTCGACGTGTTCAGTGCACTCCCTCTCGATGCCCCTCGCCACATCATATGCTGGCACGAATTCCTGTGCCTCATCGAAGACGAAGAGGATTGGAGGCTCGACCCTGAACTCCTTCTTCCTGCTGGCTAGGGCTCTGCCGCAGAGCTCGATGGCCAGGCCCTTGGTCAGAGCTGGTTCAGCGATCGATAGTATGAGCAGTCTATTATCCCCATCGAGCAGATGCTCCTCGATCTTCTTGGCAGTGTACGTCTCATCCTTCCCATCGGGAGCTCTTAACTGGATGTTCTTCTTGATCTCGGACCTCGTCGTGGCCCATCCGTAGAGATTGCTCTTCTCGCTCACCTTGAATCTGAGAACCGCTTGCCTGGCATTTTCATCGAGGTAGTCTACGAACGCCTCGTCGATGATCTGCTCAAAGCTCCTCTTCTTGATCTTCACGTAATTCAGGATGGCACTGCTGATGGCATCGACTGCATTGATGTAGTTGGGTTTTCCAGCGGAATCGGGCCTTAGTTGTTTCACCTCATCTAGTATGTCATCGTATGTCGGCAGTTTTGTTGATGGTTCGACGTACTGGCCCACCCTTCCCTGCTCCAATATTCCAGCGAACGTACTCATCGCCCTTTCGTCCTTTTCGAATTCCCTTGGCTTCACTATTATCTTGTAGAGCTGCTCTGGGTCCTCGATCGGGTTTTCGACTATAATCATCGACGATATCTTCGGATCTGCCAGGACATCTTGGAGTAGGAAAGGATACTCCATTGAGATGTCGAAAATTACAACCTTCGTGTCTTTCGAATGGTAGATGAGCCTTCTGAGAATGTTGGACATCAGATTCGACTTGCCCGAGCCCGTGAATCCGAAGACGCCGAAGTGATATCTCACCAGTCTCTCGAAATCCACATAGATCGGGATCTTCTCGTCCTCGGCCTCGAACATCTTGACGATCCCGAGCCTTGGGTCCTCCCTGGCCACGCTGCTGGTCTTGATCCCCTCCCGTTTTCGGCCCATCCTCTCAAGGACAGGCCTGTTGTACATCTGATGTATTGTCTCTTTATTCAGCACATGGACCTGCTCAGCTATGATGGGGTAGGTGAAGCCCTTGACGTATTGGCACTCCCCCCCTTCGTCTATGACTAGGTCATAGTTGAGGGGGATGGCATTCATCTGTATCATCATCATCGCCTTGTCATCCGTCGACCAGTCGTCGACCGTCTGTTCTATGATCTCGAATTGGTAGGGGTAGTAGCTCGAATCGGAGAGGCCCTTCAGCCCATAATGTTCGGGACCTATTCGCGAGATTTCGAGCAGAGTACATCGCTGCCCGCTGGGCATCCTGCTTGCCTTGAAGTTTCGGACTGCAAGCAATATTCCCTCCTCGAGTAGTCCCATCAGGTCTTTTTGATACTCGACCTTTATCCTGCACTGATATCTCGCCGAGATCCCGGTCGTCTCAGAGGGAGCTGCAGTGGCTCCGCCCGTCGCATGGACTGAGCTCAGCCGTGCCTTGAACCTGCCATCGAAATCCGTATAGTACCTGCTATCTTCCCCTGGTGTACTCAACTTCAGCCCTTCTCTCCCTGAATGTGTTCATATAAAAGCAGAATCGCCTTAACCTGGAGCTGTTCATCAACCAGTGCCCGGTTGCATCCAACATGCCGCCAACGCGACTTCTTTGGATCTTCGCTATCTTATCGGCTATGAAGAGCGGCCTATTGTGGCCAAAGACCTCCGGGATGCTTCCCGCTCCCATGGCTTTGAGTATGATCATGACCAGATTCTGGATCGGATTCGGCGATTCCCTATCGCCGTAGAAGATGACATCCATAGGCTCTATGGCTCCCCCGTAGTCGTGGTTAAGGCAAAGCGTTGATCTGTCGAACTGCGGCTGCACAAGTCGATCGATGAAGAGGACGTTGCTCCTGAACTGGGGATCCCTTCTTGACTGATCGAGTTGAATATAGGTCTTGGCGAAAAGCCTCTCGGCGCTTATCCTGTTCCTCCTCGCGCCGCTCACGAATCCCTTCCTCTTGTCGAAGTCGGGCACAATGGTTTGGAAGGCCGTATCATACTCCACGAGGCTCCAAGGCACCAAGATCTCCTCATAGTTGTTGAGGCTAATCGCCTGTAGGAACATCCTGTCCGTCGAAGGTATTTCCCTGAGCTTCTTCTCATCTACCTTCCATACTCCCTCGTTTCCGCAGACGGGCACGAGATGCGTTTTGAAATCCCTCGCGGTTGTGTCTTTAGTGACTCCTATCAAGAGGACATGTCTTCTCCAGCACTCCTCGACAAGCATGTAGAGGCAGTAGAGGGAGAGGAAAGACATGTCCTGCGTTGTTATCCACTGCAAGGCTCCGCCCTTTCTAACTCGCATTGGATTTTCCTCCTTTCCCTCAAAGAGCTGATGGCCCATCATCTCAACCAGCTTCCTCAGCCTCTCCCATGTCCCTGTATAACGTGGGTTGGCCGAGTACTTATGGTCCTCGAGCAGTAGATACCCCTCCGCAACGGCCTTGACGAGATATTTCCTAATCCTCTCCCGACGATCCGAAGCCACGACTCCTAGGGAATTGCAGATCCCCTCGAGGTCCATCGACTCTTTCCTCTCCTGCATGAAGTAGATGAGGGCGTAACGGATAGCATCTCCGCGCAAAGGAGGCACACCCAAATCGTGATTTAGGTAGTGGTATCGCCCATATCCCATCTCGTTCTTATCGATCGGCATGCTGTCTATCTCCAAACCGTGAATTGCACCCTCGGACTCCCACCTGCTTCTACTGGAGGTGTCGTAGATCAGGCTGGTCTGGGTGTTTGAGAGGCTTCGATCCATAAGGAGGACCTTCACGCCTTCATCGACCACCATTCGATATGCTAAGTAGAGCTCCGAGAAGACCATGATCCATCCCGCGATCCTGGAGTTGTCTACGACCGCCTGCTCGGTTAGGGACGTCGTTAGAGTTGTTTCCCCGGTATTCGTGAGCTCGTAGATCGTCCGATCAACTTCGCCGACCCGATCGACGTATATGGGGACGCAGCTAGAGACGCTTCTGCCCCTCCTCACGAAGCCGGCATCGTATGTGATCTTCGGTTTGGACCCATCGAGCTCCATCGCCCCTGTCGAGGCATAGGATCCGCCCCAGAAAACAGCCAATCCAGCAATGAGCCTCTGATCCTCAGAACCATCGATGGCGGCGAACTTCACCCTACTAGATCCGAATAACTCCTCTGCAGTTCGTGCCGCCCCCTCGATATCAAATTTCGTCACTATCAAGCTTGAGATGAAGTCCTTGTAGAGCTGTGCAGCTGACTCAAGCCTCATCTTCGTATCATCGACTTCACTCTCTGCCCCTCTGCGCAACAGGTTTCCGAGGCGTTCGAGCTGCGCGCTCAGTTCTGAAGACAATTCTCATACCTCGATGCAATAGATGGCACGAATCGCACCTTCAATGGCCACAGCTTTATCCATAGCTATTAATCCCTCTTCATGGCCACATTTGAGTTTTTACTTCTCACATCCTTTACAAGCATCTACGTTCGTTGGCCTGCCCCGACTAATGGACAATGAGAGATCTGGAATTAAGGGACAGCTTCTCCGCTAGACGATTTAACGCGTTAGGGTGCGAATAGAACTATCTAACCGCCGAATCTAGCTACATAAAGCGCCTAATTCTACGTGCCTTACTCAGATTTCGGATAAATATTATATATGTTGATCAAATACTGACGAAATGGGAGGAATGGAACTACGACAACTGAGATAAAGGAAGAAAAGATCCAGTGGATTCCCTTAGCATTACTGACCGTCGTTCTCGGCGTCGCGGGAACGCTGGCCGTTGCCATGAACGGCGCGGTCGGCCAAGCATTCATGTGCTCCTTCAACTGGGGCGTATACTCCAGGCCCGTATACGTGGCGACTTTCTCGATGATTCTTCCGTTACTTATGTTTCCGCTTAAAAAGCGCGTGAGCAATATAACCCTGGTCTCCCTCTATACCGTCGGTTTGGTGGTTTCCTATGCGCTTGGTCACTACGAGACGTTCGCGCTGTTCCCCACGGGCGTCATAAGGACGCTCGTATCGACCACTGAGCCAGTTCGTAGCATCATGCAGAGCTGGTGGTGGATGCCCCCATACGATGCGGTGCAAAAGATGGTCGCCGGTGGATACGCAACCGACTGGTCACTCTGGTTCCCAACGGTAGTATTCTGGTCGGCCTACTACTACGTGTTCTTCTTCTTCTCGTCGACCATAATGCTGCTCTTCAGGCGAAGGTGGATCGACATCGAGAAGGTGCCATTTCCGCATGTGGTTGCAGCGTATGAGACCATCAAGAGAGTTGGCCCATCGACGGAGGCTACAATTTTGAACAGATACTTCCTCATCGGGATCGTCATAGGTATAATCTTCGAATTCCAGATTATGTTCACATCCCTCTTCCCATGGTGGCCCGATCTGATCCTTTGGCGTGTTAACACCAGCGCACCTGGGTGCTACCATCCGGGGGCTGACGATGTCATCGGTAACACATTGGTAGGTTACGTTGGCTACAGCAAGGACCCGCTCAGCTTTGCGATGTTCTACCTCGCGCCGTTAGACATATCATTCACAGTTTGGGTAGTATACTTGATCACGGTGGTCCTCTCCCAGATTGCATACTCCTTGGGATATTACACGGGCTTTCAGGGCACGACGGGCTGCTGCAGGATCTTCGGATCGGGGACGAGCTTCAACTTGGGACCGCCTTTCTACTGGGGCTACGTCGGCACATTAGGAGGGGTGATGGGCATCGTCTTAATGATATTCTGGAACTCAAGGCATTACTTGGCAGAGACCATTGGGGCTGCACGTCAGGGCAAGAACCCCGAACTCGAGAAGAGGGAGCCATTCAGCTACAGGACCATCTACGCGATGTTGGTCGCAGCGATCATAGCCGTCCTGCTCTTCGAGTTCGCAGCCGGCCTTAGCATTGGGTCTGCGTTGGTGATCTTGATATTCGGTGGGCTCTTCAACATGGTGGCCCAGGTATACGTATTGGGCCTAACGGGGATGTCGTACATAAATGATCGAGACGTTTGGAGGGGATGGCCGCTCGGTATAGTTTGGCCGACAGCGCCCGCAGCATACAATACTGACTACTTGATGTCCCACACTTTCATGACGCCAAGCGGGAACCACCCCAGCCACGGACCGCTTGTAACTGGCATGGCCGCTGGACAGGCGTACAGGATGGCAGACATATCGGGAGTCACGATGAAGCACGTCTACTATCTAACCTTACTATGCGCCATAATCGCCTATCCCACGGTGATCGCATCGAGGATCTGGGTGATGAACTTGTGGGGTGCAGGACGTGTTCCCATATGGGGCGGGTGTGCGCTAGATAGCTTGTGCGGAAACAGCATCGCATGGGTCTATGCTGGCGGAAGGGCAACGATGGGCATCCAATTTGAGAGCATGATAGCAGGCACAATAATAACAATCGCTCTCTTCGCGCTTCGCAATCGGTTCATCTGGTGGCCAATAAATCCCATCGGCTTCATCGTAGCTACGGGAGTGAGCACCATCTGGTTCGGCAGCTGGGACGCCTTCTTCGGGGCTTGGGTAGCAAAGTACTTCACCCTGAGATTGGGCGGCAGCAAGGCCTACGAGCAGTACGGCCTTCCAATAGCGGGAGGGCTTGTGGCGGGAATCACGTTGGGAGGCTTCATAGCATACTTCGTCGGAATGACGAAGTTCTTCATCCCCTTCTAGTCAACCCCCACCTCTTTTTCCACTTTTTTCTATGAGTAGAGTATGCAGTATTTACGCGTAATATGGCTCAGGAAAGGAACATCGCAACGAGGTTGTGGCCTACAGCTCGCAAAGCCTAGTGCGAATACACGCCGTATCGTAGGCCCGCCCTAAACATGGCGATGGCATTCTCAGGTGGTATGCCCCTGTGGATAGAGTTCGACGAACCAAGGAAGTAGCCGCCTCCAGGGGATGCAGCTCGAATGCACTCCCTCACCTCCCTGGTTACGCTTTCGGGGGTTCCAAAGGGAAGAGAGTGCGAAACATCTACGTTGCCAAGCAGGCATATACGGTCACCATATCTGCCTTTCACGAATCCGAGATCCATACCGGCTTGGGGCTCTATGGAGTGCCATCCGTCAGCCCCCGAGCCTACCATATCATCTAGGATGCTGTAGACCTTTCCATCACAGTGGATTATGGTAGCGGTGGCACCTTTCCCCTTGAATGCCTCTACTTGTTTCTTTAGGGTTGGGGCGATGAATTCATGGAAGAGTTTTGGAGATATCATTGGCCCATCCCTGAATCCACTGTCGTTGCTGATCTCTATGACATCAACACCGGCATCTATCGCAGCTTTTCCTATCTCGGTGCTGAATTCCACAACCAAATCTATGAGTTTCTTGGCGAGGTGCGGATATCGGTGCATCAGCAGGGCAAGTGTTTGGAGGGAAGCGACTTGCTCGATTATATACTCGAGTCCACCACCGACTTCGACGACAGTCAACATATCGTGCTTCCGGGCCTGTCTCACGAACAGCTCTATGTAGTCCAGTCTCCCCTCGGCGTTTGGATCGATGTATTCATAGGTCTCCGCGTCATCAGGGGTTTTAACAGGATAGCCGATTATGAAGGTTTGATGGCTCTCCGGGGAGTAACGGAGAGTTGAACCGGTTTCATCGATATATGTCATCTCGTCGATGATCTTGGGTTTCCAGCCCTTCGGAACTCCTGCGCCCAACACTGGCGACATGTCAAGATTGAGCTTCCGATAGCAGAGCAGCTGGAGTTCTATGTTTTCCTCCGAGATCCTTCTCTGTCTGCTTTCCTCATCCATATCCTCTGGTTTGTGGTCAGATGAGTGCGTCCTTCCCACGACCGCCTCGTATACGGGATCATTCGTTATCCAACCCTCCCACATTGGAACCCTATCAGGTTCCTCTAGGCACAAGGCCGCGATGGCCCTTTCTCTAGGAGTCAGCACTTCGGATCGCACAACTCCAACCTGAGTACATAATAAAGGCGCTTGGTAACTCTTCATCGATGTGGCTTAGTGGATGATGACCAACTGCGTAGTGGAGATTTCCATTAGTTAATCGTTATTCCGAAGTGTTCGAGTTATGGACTCAATTTATCCAGATCTCAAATGAAGGGAATGGCTACTTCGGAGAGAACAGCGTGAGTAACCGTTATCAGTCGTCTCGAGGATGGCATCTGTGGTCAACTTGAGAACTGAATCCTTACTTCGTGTCCTAACGGAGGCAGAGATGGAGGGCATTCACAACCTCGCCCTTCAGATACTTGAGGAGATCGGGGTAAGGATCACCCATCCTAAGGCCCTTCGACTTCTGAGGGATGGTGGGTGCATCATTGACGATAGCAAGAGCAGGGCGAAGTTCCCCGCGGACCTATCTGTCGAAATAATAAAGAAGAGCACAAGGAGGGAACTCAAATTATATTATCAAGATGGCAAGCAATGCATAAGGATTGGTGAGGATCTTTTCTTCTCACTCGGACCATTGCCACTTGAGGGCATGATCACAGGAACAGTCAACGATCTTGTCTTCGATACAGAGGGGCAAGAGCGCCGCTATGCTACAACCGAAGATGTGAGAAGAGCTGGGATTCTTGTAGACGCACTGGAGGGCATCAAGATCGCGGGAGTGCCAATCGTCCCCCATGACGCACCACCAAAGACCAGGGGCCTTCACGCCCTCGCGATATTGGCACAGACAACTAGAAAGCCCATTGCTTGGATCCATATCATGGATCTTGAGATGGCCAGAATTGCCGTCGAGGTGGAGAAGATCCTGGTTGGCGGAATGGAGGAGCTCAGGAAGAGGCCAAGGCACACAGCGCTACTCGAGGCGATCTCCCCCCTCTTCTACGATGATCGCATCATGGACCTACTGTTCTACTATGCCGAGCTGGGCCTCCCGGCATTCTCCTTGGGTTCCATGCCACAGCCTGGATCGACGGCGCCGATGTCGATTCCGGCCGCGATCGCTCAGAATGTCGCTGAGGTCCTCCCGGGCCTCTATCTCACCGAGCTCATCAATCCTGAGGTGACTCCCTCTCCTGCCTGGGTCCTAGGCGTCTGTCTTCAACACTGCTGGGCACTCGACGTGATGCTCTATGACCCGCGCAACCTGAGGCACCTCTATGCAGCTCCTGAGGAAACACTGGTTGGGCTAGCTGAATCGCAATTCATTCGAGAGTACTACGGCTTCCCTGTCTGGGGAACTCGTGCGCTGCGCACGGATGCAAAGATGCCAGGCATACAGGCTGCGATGGAGAAAGCCCTTACGGCAACGCTCGCGGTGCTTGCCGGTGCCACAACTCTTGGACCCGCAGGTCAAGTTGATTCCGATCAGATCTTCTGCTTCGAGCAGCTCGTGATGGACAATGAGCTGGTCGAGTTGCTGAAGAGAGTTCAACGAGGCATACCCACTGAGGACTGTGACTTCGATCTAGAGACCGTGAAGCGCGGGCTTGAGAAGGGCAACTACCTGTCCGATCCATTGACACTACGAAGGAACCGGGAGATGGTCTACATCCCCAAGCTCCTGGATAGACAGAGATACGAGCAATGGTCCAAAGGTGGCAAGGAGGACGTTCTGCCAAGGGCGAAGCGGGAAGTTGACAGGATACTCAAAGAGCATGAGCCAGCCACCCAGACCGATGCGGCAACCATTAGGCAAATCGAGAACCTGCTTGCGGAGGCCGATAAGAAATTAGCTGGCTAATCTCTTTAATGTGCGCTTCAGCTTAAATCGTATTGCAGTGCACGAATCTTAGTGCATACAACGTTTGAGTTGGACATCGTATGGTTAGGTCGAAGGCGTCTCTGCGATCGAGGCTACAATTAGTCGAATTACGGAAGACCTTCCTTGATCGAAAGCTGGTGGGTAGGGTGCTTAAATGCAATGACGGTGATTTTCCTATGATGACAAACCAATACGTGTGAAGGGTCTATGCATAAATATCTTTATGGAAAGTCGAGAACATGGTTGAAATTTGCATTTTAGAGTATGTTGTTGACAGCATTCTAACTTATTCGAAGAGCATGCATCCAAGGGAGGCCATATTACTCTTGAAAGGCAAGATGGATATTTTGGATATGCACATTTTAGGAACTGTGCACTCACATCCCTCGGGAGCACTTGTACCCTCACTCACCGATTTGAATATGCTCTACGGCGGCTTGATGATCATATGCTCATATCCCTATTCGGGTATGGACTGCATGAAGGCATATGACGCGAAAGGGAGAGAAATACCATTGAGGATATGTAAAAGCGTATGAACGGCGCATATTAAACAAGAAGAGACTTGATCTAACGCCTGATGTAAATCTGCGAAAGATCTATGCCATTCGGCCAATATGATAGTTAATCGAAACGGCATCGTCGACACACGTCTCTATTGACTTCGCACCCCTTTTGATTGCGAACAGTCATTCACATAGGGAAGGCTCAAGTATGCGAGATGTAATACCGTGGGTGATAGTTCATTGGTGAAGAAGAAAATCCAGGTAAAGTTTGTAACTGAAACAACTCTAAAAAAAGAAACAGCTCGATTGGGTAAGGGAGTAGACCAGGTACTGGCGTTATTAAAGGGCATCAGCGCGGATACCAAGTCCACAGCCAAGGCTACAGCTAAGATGGCAAAAATCGAGAGGCAGATAACGGAATTGCAGAAGCAAGTTGCAGAGGCTGCGAAGGCACCAAAGCGAGTCAAGAAACCACGTAAACTATCAGAGATGAATCTATACGTGAAGGATCAGATTAAGTCTGGAAAGAGCTTTTCAGAAGCTATTCAGGCCTGGAAGTCCTTCAAGGAATCCAAGGCAGCACCAAGTACGGAACCTATAGGATCGACAGAAACACCAACTCCATAAAATAATCGATCGATCTAAATGTCCGCTTGTCATTGGTTGCCTCCATTATTTAAATGGGATATAGAAATTAATTTTATAATAAGAGGAAATCAGCTCTAATCCAACGTAAACACAAATGATCGATACGGGAACTCAAGTGTAATAAATGATATCAATAATTTCACTCTCATTGAGTAGAACGTGTGAATAGAATTGTGCTTTGAGCACTGTTGGATTCGAAGCTCAATACTTATATGCAAGAACTTCTCCGTGGAAGTTGAAATATCAATTAGTGGAATGCATGAACCACGATGACCTATTGCGTAGTTGGAAACTAGAAGAAAACATGCCTTTTCAAGGATGGGATTTTTCATATATTGCAAGCAGAAGCGTGACAGAACCGCCTCTCTGGTCCTACTGTGATTGTGCTAGAGAGCTCATGTCATCGTCTACTACAGTATTAGATCTCGGCACCGGAGGCGGTGAAATACTGCTGTCCATGAAAGACATATTTCCACAGCAAATCGTTGCAACGGAGGAATATCCACCTAACGCGATTTTGGCCCATGAAAGGTTATTGCCCTATGGCGATGTCATCGAAACAGGAAGTAGTTCACTGGAACAGAGGCTCCCTCTCGCGGACGAGAGGTTTGACCTAGTGATCGACAGGCACACCTGCTTCAACACACTAGAAGTTGCCAGAATACTCAAGCCAGGCGGGATCTTCATGACTGAGCAAGTGGATGGCAGAGATCTCTACGACTTATGCCGAGCCTTCGACTGCATGCCACAATGGGCTTTCTTCACGTTGGATTTCGCTCTTGACAGGATTATAACAGCAGGTCTCATTGTTGATGTTGCACGGGAATGGAATGGGAAGACGGTCTTCAAGGACGTAGGGGCGATTGTATATTATCTTAAGGCCATTCCGTGGATTGTGCCGGGCTTCTCCGTCGAAACGCACTGTAAATACCTTTTGAAACTTCAAGACCGAATAGATCGGGAAGGGGAGTTGGCATTTACTAGGAAGTTGCTCTTCGTTAAAGCCAAGAAGGTTTGAAGTCATGTTTTTAACATTTTTACAAGGTAAGGATTTTTCATTCGCCATTTTTCTCGATACTTATTTAGTACGACCTACATAAATAACTTGTAGTTCTCGCCACTTCTGCTATTAAGCCCTAGTCGACGGCTCCGTTCCATATCGCGAACTTAATGGTATTTAATGAATAGCGCAACTACAGCATAACTTCTACTCTTTTTTTTGGATTGTGGCCGTTGCAGACATAAATACTAGCCTTCGATTGGATGAACCCAAAGTAAATATTGCGAGAGGATCTTGCTATGAGTGAGATTGGTAAGTCAGTTCGATTGAAGGAAATCTTCAGAGAAGATAATCGGACGCTAATAGTTGCGCTGGATCATGAACTTGGTGAGCCTCTCGTTAAGGGGCTTGAAGACCCTTTGGATGTGATACGGAAAGTCGCAAAGGGCGGCGCAGACGCGATAATTACAACTCTTGGGGCAGTAAGGCGGTTCTACAGAGAACTACCAAGAGGCATCGGATTAATCCTTAGCACACCGTCAGACCCTAGCTCTGTACGGACAGCTGTAAATTTAGGCTTACATGCTGTTAAGAACACGTTTTTTGGCTCGTTGAAGGAGGAAAAATTAGGCTTCATCCACGAGCTAGCACTCGAATGCGCGTATTATGGTATGCCACTTCTTGCGGAGATCGTCCCAACAGATCCTAAGACAGGTGGGTTCGTATATGAACTGAGCCAGATAAAAGCAGCTGCAAGGATCGCGGCGGAATTCGGAGCTGACCTCGTCAAGACAAGCTACACTGGTAATTCAAGGACATTCAGGGAAGTGGTGGAGGCTTGTCCGATTCCAGTCGTCATCCTAGGAGGGGTAAGAATGGACAATGACAAGGCCGTGCTGGAAAACGTCAAGGATGCGATCGATGCCGGTGCCGTAGGTGTAGCCTTCGGGAGGAACATCTTCCAATACAGGGATCCGACGGCGATGACTCGTGCCATCGCGAGCATAATCCACGGGAATGCAGATGTAGAGGAAGCCATGAAGGAACTGATGTAGTACTTTCAGCTCTTGTGATACTCCTCCAAGTGATGAGTTATTAACATTCTCGCAAAGCTACGATAAGGGTTACTGCTGGTTTTTGAGATCAACTGGAGGTTGCGTGGATCTCTAATAAGATGCTTCATTGTCGTTCAGGTTGGATGATGGGTCTGTTGCGACTTGGGCTGAAAGGGCGTTTGGTATTATTCATGGCACCTCATCCTGCGGAAATATATGACTACAATGTCCATTCCTGATGTATTGTAAGGGATATAAGTCAATTCAAGGGAATAACCGTTACCAGTAAAGATGAGGGAATGAAGAAATGAAAGCTGCTGTCTTTTATGGGGCTGGCGACATAAGAATCGAAGAACGATCTCTCCCAAGAATCGGCGCGGGAGAAGTACTCGTTAAGATCAAGGCGGCTGGTATCTGCGGTAGCGACCTCCATGGCTACAGATCCGCACCTAGGAATTCCGAAGGCCATATGTTCGGACACGAGTACAGCGGGGAAGTGGTTGAGATAGCCAAAGATGTCGAGAACTTGGCTATTGGCGACAGAGTTGGGCTCGAACCGCTCGTTGGATGCGGGAAATGCGGCTATTGCCTATCTGGCAATTATCATCTTTGTTTGGACCTGTGGCACATCCCCGGCTTCGCGGAATACCAAAAGTTTCCGCAAGGCAAGGCGTTCGCGTTACCGGATCAAGTCTCATACGAGGAAGCTTCAACCTTGGACTGCATCGCGGTCGCAGTCCACGCTGCCAGGCTCTCAGGCCTTAAGGGAGGTGAAATCATCGCAGTCCTCGGTGCTGGTACAATCGGCCTTCTTACGATGCAGACTTTGAAGGCCTTCGGAGCTGGAGCTGTCTACGAAACGGGCACATACGACTTCCAGGTGAAACTCGCAAAACAGCTGGGTGCTGATGTTGCAATAAATGTAGGGATGGAAAACCTTGTTGAGAGGATTAAAGAGCTGACGGGCGTAGAGATGGTGAGAGGACAGGAGATGCCCCGCGGGGTCGATCACGTTTTCGAAGCTATCGGAGGACCTAAGGATCCACTGGAAGATGCCCTGAGAATTGTTCGTAGAGGAGGTGCTGTTACAGTAATTGGAGACCCGAAGAATCCCATCAACCTTACTTCATTCGTGATGAGGGAAGTCAAGATCATTGGCTCCTCAAGCTACTCTTACTACAATCAGAAACCAGAATTCCAGATCGCGCTTGACTTGCTTGCCCATGGCAAGGTTAACGCCAAAAAGATGATAACGCACACGTTTCCATTGGATAGGATCAAAGAAGCCTTTGATGTGGCTTCTGACAAGAGCACAGGCTGTATAAAAGTTGTCATCGAACCTTAATCGGATGGTGAGAAACGTTATGGACGGGAGAATGAAGGCTGCAATGATCTATGGACCTTACGACTTGAGAATTGAGGAGGCCGACAAACCGACTATTGGCGACGACAAGGTTTTGATCGAAGTCGATGCCTGTGGGATCTGTCCAAGTGATGTAAGGGGGTACACGGGGGCGAGGAAGGCAACTCATGGCTTTCCATATGTTCCTGGTCACGAGTGGGTTGGCCATGTGGTCGAGTTGGGCAGGAACGTATCAGGTTTCAAGGAGAAGGACAGAGTTGTTCCAGACTGGAGGGTTGTCTGCGGTAGATGTTACTATTGTAGCCGTGGCATCTTCAATTACTGCAGCAACTTAGCAAGGGATGCGGTTGGTGGAGGATTTTGCGAGTACGGTTATGCCACTGTCCCGAATCTTCGTCTCATCCCGACCAATGTTTCGTACGAGGAGGCGTGCTTCACCGAGCCCTTGGCATGCTGCATAAATGGCGTGAAGAGGTGCAACATCCAGGTCGGCGATGACGTAGCCATAGTTGGATCTGGACCGATTGGGTTGATGCACCTGCAGCTTGCCAAGCGCCTTGGAGCGAGGGTCATCTCATGCGACATCATAGGAGAACGGCTTGAAAAAGCCAAGAGCCTAGGGGCAGATGAATTGATCGACTCGTCAAAGGGGGACCAGATTGAAAGGATAAAGGAGCTGACAGATGGCAGAGGGGCGAACACGGTCATCATTGCCGTCGGTGGACGTAAACCGATCGAACAGGGCATGGAGATGGCTGGGATATGCGGAACAGTCAACATATTCGCAGGTACGTACCCTCCTGCTACCATCCAATTTGATCCAAATACGATACATTACAAGCAGCTTTGGGTTACGGGCAGCCACGATTACACGCCCCATGACTTCACTACCGCCCTCAAGCTCATAGCAAACGGGATCGTTCGAGTCAGGCCGCTGATAAGCCACGTGCTACCTTTAGAGAAGACCAAGGAAGGATTTGACATGGTAGCCGGTCAGAAGGGCCTGAAAGTCATCATCGATATCGCGTGAGTGCTGCTGCGTGCTAAAGCCATGTCCTACATCCTCTGCATCGACTTGGGGACTTCCGTCTGTAAATCTGTCATCTACGATCAGGAGTTCAATGTGAAGGGTTGCGGGTATGAGGAGATTCAGACGCACTTCCCCAGACCGAGGTGGGCGGAACAGGAGCCTGAAGAATGGTGGACGGCTTCTTGCGCAGCAATAAGGGCATCCCTCTGCGCCTCTGGAATAAGGCCAGAGGCCATCGCCGGCGTGGGCGTCTGCGGCCAGGGCCATGGCCCCGTTCTCTTGGATGCCAATGGGAGAGCGCTTTTTCCATGCATTATATGGCCTGATCTGAGGGCCATCGATCAAGCCGAATCCATCAAGGCCAGTCTCCACCGGGATGCCGCTGCGTACTACACGGCAGCGAAGATCATGTGGATCAGAGAAAACCGTCAGGAAGCCTTTGAGAAGATGCACAAGTTCGTGCTCCCGAAGGACTACGATCGGATGAAACTGACTGGCACCGTCCTCACTGACGAGGGAGACGCATCTGGGACGATGATGTATTCTCGCGACGAGAAGTCTTGGGACTATCAGCTTGTTGACTTTATTGGCATTCCGAGGGGGAAGCTGCCCGATGTCCATCCCTCTGATGAAATAGTGGGGAAGGTGACACAGAGGGCCTCGACCGAAACCGGGCTAAAGGCCACAACGCCTGTGATAACGGGAACCGCAGACTATCTGTGCACGATGCTGGCGTTAGGCAACTACATGAAACCACGGAAGGCTGTTATATACCTCGGATCCGCCCCGAGCATCTTCACTATCGGACAAGACAGACAGCCAAGAGGAGGTTTCATGGGAATAGGAGGGGCCTCCCTGAAATGGTTCAAGGAGCGGTTGTGTTGTCTAGATGCCTCGACTGTTACTTTTGAAATCCTCGATAAAGAGGCGGAGGAGGCTGAACCTGGCTCTGACGGGGTTTTATTCCTACCTCACATGATGGGTGAGAGAAGCCCAGTGTACAACCCTTATGCTCAAGGCGCTATATTCGGCTTGAGCCTTGGCCATGACCGCGGTACCATCGTCCGAAGCATGATGGAAGGTGTTGTCTTTCAGCTTAAGAAGATCTTCAACAGTCTTCAAGGAACTGAAAAGCCACACGAGATTCTAGTTGTTGGCGGCGGAGCGAAAAGCCGAGTGTGGGCTCAGGCCATTGCCGACATCTTCGATGTGGGCGTCTGCGTGCCTCATGTGGGAGAAGTAGGAACCCTAGGCTTGGCGGTCCTGCTTTCATCTGGTTTGGGAATTTACGGCGATGTTCTAGAAGCTCAGAAAAAGGTCGACATCAGCATCAGAAGGAAGATGTCCCCCAGAGAAGAATATCGTCAGAGATATGATGATATGTTCGGCCTCTACTGCGACCTGGATGAGGCGTTGATGAGGCTATGAAATACGCCTTGTGCCTAAAATCCTTCATCATCGAAAAATGAGAAACTTTAAAATCCACCAAGCGCCTCTTTTGCACTATGGTAATTATGATTGGAAGGGAGTCCCTCTATTCAACGTCAATACTTAACCCCATATTTCCGATTCGAGCTTCGCCGGAAGGATTTCCATGAAGATATCGATTGCTTCTTTCTCATTCAACGGTCTGCGCGGGGCTGGAATGATGGATGCATTTGGCTACCTCGAGACCTGCAAGTACCGCTACGGGCTGGATGTTGCGGATTTCTGGAACGGGATTCTTGGACCGGATGATCTTGTTTTCGACGAGGTATTCCAAGAGAAACTCGTCGAGGCACTGCGTGAAAGGGAGATGACTGTCGTCAATTACCATGTGGATGGATGTCATGTGTGGGAAGACGACCCCGCGTTACAGGAGAAGAACCATCAGTCCGCGCTGAAACACCTGAAGGTTGCTCGCATCATAGGAGCGAAGACGGTTCGGATCGACGCCGGTGGCAAAGGGCATGAATGGACGGCCGAGCAGTTCGATCTTATCGTAAAACGATTCAGAGAGTACGCTGCAATTGGCGCGGATTTTGGTTGCCGCGTCGGACCGGAGAGCCACTGGGGTCCTGAGCTCGTCCCGGACAATATGGAGCGACTAGCCAAAGCGGTGGGCAATTCAGGGTTCGGCATCCTGCTTCACATCGGGCACTGGGAGGAAGCACCGGAGGAAGAGGGTGATAAACGGTTGGCAAAATATGCCATGCACACATATTTGGATGCCCGCGTTAGCCAGAGCCGGCTCGAGGATGCGGTGCGGTTACTACTTGGCGCTGGTTATCAGGGCTACTGGGGGGTCGAGCATCACTCAGGCAAGAACGAATATGCCGAAGTTGAGTATCAGCTGGCCGAGTTACGACGGACTCTTGAGAAAATCCGCCTGGAAAAGGCCTGAAGCACTCATGTCAAACGTTAAATGTCAGTCACCTAGAAGCAAATGTGAGATGTTAAGGGAATGAAATCCAAGATTCGGCTCGGTATCGTAGGTGTGGGCCAGATCGGCAAGCATCACCTTGACAATTACTCAAAGATCCCGGACGCGGAGATGGTTGCCGCAGCGGACATCAACGAGTCTGAGCTGAAAACGGTTGCCGAACGCTTCAAGATCCCATACACATATGCGAACTTCCATGAACTTTTGGAACGGGACGACATCGAAGCTGTGGATGTCTGCCTACACAATAACCTACACGCACCGGTGACGATCGCGGCGTTGCAGTCAGGGAAGCAAGTGTACTGCGAGAAGCCCATGGCAGGCGCTTACATCGACGCGAAAGCGATGTTCGACACGGCGCAGCGCTGCAAGAAGAAGCTCAGCATCCAGCTCAGCACTATATTCTCGAAGGAGACGAAGGCCGCCAAAAGATTGATCGACGAAGGTCGGCTCGGTCATATCTACCATGCCCGGTCGACCGGCTTCCGTAGACGAGGGCGCCCATTCGTGGACGGATATGGCACGGCCAATTTCGTGAAGAAGGAGGTAGCGGGTGGCGGAGCACTTTATGACATGGGTGTCTATCATATTGCCCAGATGCTGTACTTGCTGGGCCTGCCTGGCATGGAGCGAATAGCCGGCAAGATCTACCAGGAAACTGGCATGGACGAAGGTCGGCGCAAGAGCAGCGGTTACAGTGTAGAAGAGCTCGGACTGGGGTTTGTTCGGTTTACGGACGGGCTGACCCTCGATATCATTGAGTCCTGGGCGATCCACATGAACCCGTTTGAAGGCAGCTTCATCGTTGGTTCCGAGGGAGGCATCAGGCTCGACCCATTCAGCTTTCACACGTCGTTTGGCGACATGGATATGAATGGGACATTTGACATCAACGGTGCGGACTGGCGCTGGCACCAGTTACGGGAAAACGAGGACGCTTATGATTCGCCACAACACCACTGGATTGCCGCGCTACAGGAGCGCGTGCCTTTGATTCCGACGGACCGGACAGCGCTACAGACCATGCTTATCAGCGAGGGGATTTACCTCTCCGATAAGCTTGGACGAGAAGTTACGGCAGATGAAGTTGAGAAGAATTCGAAGTCAACGGCTCTAAAGCTCTGAGTGTGCGTATAATGGAGAACCATTTTTTATAAAGGCGAAATGAAAATGAAAAGGACCAAAATAGGCGTTGTAGGATGCGGCGATATAAGTGGAACCTATTTAGAAATAAGTCGAATGTTTGAGGATATCGAAGTGGCTGCATGTTCTGACATCATCATGGGGAGAGCCAAGGAGAAAGCGGAAAAATTCAACGTGCCAAAGGCATGCACTGTTGAAGAGCTTCTCACCGATCCAGAGGTTGAAATCGTCCTGAACCTTACGCCCCCAAATGCCCACGCTGAGATCGCTATCAAGGCTCTGAATGCTGGAAAATCCATATACAATGAAAAGCCTCTGGCGATTACGAGGGAAGATGGAAAACGAATTCTAAGTCTGGCAAAGGAAAGGGGAGTTAGGGTCGGTTGCGCGCCCGATACCTTCCTTGGGGGCGGGATGCAGACCTGCAGGAAACTTGTAGATGACGGTTGGATAGGAGAACCTATTGCAGCAACAGCTTTTATGATGGGTCATGGACCTGAAAACTGGCATCCAAATCCTGAGTTTTTCTATAAAATCGGTGTCGGCCCTATGCTCGACATGGGTCCATATTATGTGACCGCGCTCGTATCTTTGATTGGTCCAGTCCACAGGGTAACCGGTCTGACGAAGATCACCTTTTCGGAAAGGACGATCACAAGCAAACCAAAATACGGAACGAAATTTAAAGTCGAAGCCCCAACTCATGTAACTGGTCTTATGGAATTCGCCAACGGCGCTATTGGGACGATAATCACAAGTTTTGACGTATGGGGAGCAAGACTGCCACGTATAGAAATTTATGGCACTGAAGGGACCTTGAGCGTTCCAGATCCGAACAATTTCAGTGGCCCAGTGGGCGTGCTTCGTGCCGGTTCTGGCGAATGGAAGGAAGTACCGCTGACTCACGGATACACTGAACAGAGCCGCAGCATTGGCGTCGCAGACATGGCAAAGGCGATCAGAAACGGAAGGCCACACAGGGCCAACGGCGAGATGGCTTTCCACGTTCTCGATATCATGAGGGCATTTCAGGATGCGTCTGATAAAGGCATATGCGTCGAGATGCAGAGCACTTGTGCGCGACCAGCACCACTGCCTATGGGATTGAGAAATGGAACATTGGATTGAGATCCGATAAATAATTCTTGAGTACGCCTGTCTGAAAATTCGACGTCCGATGCTTTCTCTCATTTCACCATTTTCAAAAATTCTCCAACTTCTCTAGTGTTTACGATATCTTTGGCGGTTGCCCAACCTCTCCTCGCCTGAGCGATTCCGAGCTCTAGGTAATGCAGGTGAACCTTGCTGTGGGAATCCGAACTTATACCCAGCTTAGTTCCGAATTCTACCACCTTCCGTATGTATTCATCCTTTAAATCTAGTCTATCGGGAAAAGAATCTATGTCCAGAATCGTCCCGCTATCTTTAGCTGCTTCGATTATTTTCTCCATATCCAATTGAATTGCATCTCGCCTCTGTATCTGCCTTGTAGTTGGATGGCAAATTATATCTACACTTGGGTTTTCTATGGCCTTTTGGACCCTTTTTGTCATCTCTTCACTGCTCAGGTCGAAGTAGGAGTGAACTGCAGCGCTGACCACGTCCAAGCCCTTTAGGATTTCGTCGGATATATCCACACTGCCGTCCTTCATGATGTTCAATTCAACCCCTCTCAGGACCTTTATTCCCGAGATTTTTTCGTTCAGTCCATCTATCTCCTTTCCTTGTTTCAACAGCATTTGTTCGTCTAAGCCGCCGGTCATGGCAAGCGATTTGGAATGGTCCGATATCACGATGTACTTTAGACCGATCTTCTTAGCTTGCTCGGCCATCTCCCCTATCGAATTGGCGCCATCGGTCCAGGTGGAGTGAACTTGCAGATCACCCTTCAAGTCCTTGTAGTCTATCAGTTTCGGTAACTTGTTACGCGCTGCGGCCTCTATCTCCCCGGTATCTTCCCTCAACTCCGGGGGAATCCATTGTAACCCCAATTTGCCATATACCTCTTGTTCAGTTCTTCCGGCGATCTGGGTATTTCCCTGGAACAAACCATATTCGCTCAGCTTCCAGTCCCTTTCCTGAGCGATCCTCCTAAGGGCGACGTTGTGGTCCTTGCTCCCAGTGAAATACTGCAGAGCAGCCCCGAAGCTCTTCTCCTGCAACACCCTGATATCTGCGTTCATGCCGGTTTTGAGCTTGACGGATGATTTCGTCTCGCCCTTACCCATGACGTCCATAACCTCTGGCATGGAGACGAAGAAATCCATCACTTCAACCGGATCATCCGATACGACCAGGAAATCGACATCACCTATAGTCTCCTTCATCCTCCTGACTGAGCCCGCTACAGAGATCTCCTTCACCTCAGGCAGGATTCTCAACCGTTTTTCGATATCGCGAATTAGGGGCAGAGTAAATCCGAGGATGTAACGCCCTCTGCCCTTTTTGGCGAATTCAATCCCCTTTAGCACATTCTGCTCGGTCTTTTCTTTGAATCCCGGAAGCCTACTTATCTTGTGGGCGAGGGCGGCCTTTTCCAGGTCTTTAAGGTCCTTGATCTTGAGTTTCTGCCAAAGGGTTTTGATCGTCTTCGGCCCAAGTCCCTCTATTCCCGAGAGGCTCTCCAAATCAACTGGAACTTTCCTCTTCAATTCTTCATAATATCTGAGCTTACCTGTTGTGATCAATTCCTCTATCTTTTCGGCTATGCTTTGGCCAACTCCTGGGATTTCCATTAAGCCTTTGACTCCGCCCTTCTTGTAGAGCTCCTCAACATCCTCCTCCAGGGCCTCTATCGATCTGGCGGCTTTTTCGTAGGCTCTTGGCTTGAATTGAATATCATCCATTTCCAGTAAAATGGCGATCTCTTTGAAAATCTTAGCGACTTCGAGGTTCTTCATTTCCTCTACGCGCCGTTTTAAATCGTTAATTCAGCAGTCAGTCCTTGGTTCTTATTAACTGTTACTAGTTGGCGATTCTTCCTTGTTATGTTCAATTCTCGAAATTCACTATGTTTTACAGTGGCCCTTTTAGTACGCGAATCTCTAGGAGGATTGAAGGAACTGCAGATCGAATATGTCCTTATGATATCATGTTGATGATCGTATGCACTGTCATGAATCATAAGGACTATATAGCGAGATCACCCCATAGCCGATTCCCATGGGTAAAGTTATGTTAGATGAGATGACTTGGCGTGAAGCGGCTGAGAGATTAAAGGAATGTGATGCCGCATTTCTTCCGACGGGAACGTTGGAGGGGCATGGTCCGATTCCTCTGGGCTGTGACTCATACATCGCGGCTGCTCTTGCGAAGCTGATGGCCGAGGAGTCCGGCGGGGTTGCATTACCTCCTCTCATGTATAATTACGCTGGGGCTACGGCATCATTCCAGGGCACTGTGACCGTTTCATTCGAGTCCCAAGTGGCGATTCTGAAGGATATCGTCAGATCCCTTTGGAGACAGGACTTCAAGAGTATCTTCATCATAAGTGTGCACGGACCAAACGATATACCGATAGGAACAGTCGTGAGAGGCCTATTCGAGTTAGAGCGAATACCGGTAGTCTACTTGAATCCGTGGCAGACCACTGTCAAAATCATGGGTGAGATGAAGCTGGATAAGGATGAGGCCTGGATGGAGGCGGCTCTGGCATTTGGGGCCATGAAGATCCTAGGAAAGGAACACGCGATACCTGATGTCAAGACGCTTAGGGATCGGTATGCTGAAGCCGAGGGTAAGGGTTTGCCCGACGAGGTTCAGGGGGTACAACGCTATGGCATGGTAGGATTCCATTACACAGATGAGCTTCAGCACCAACCCCCTCGAAGCGGCGTTGACCCAGAAATAGGCGTTGAGCTGCTAAATAGGACTGCTGAGTATCTCCTGCCTGTTGTCAAAAATCTAAGGCTCTACCAGAAATATGTCGAACAATACCCCAAGATCGTTACGTTAAAATCCTAAGGCCTCCCGTAAAACGCCGTCCAGCTCCCATAAGCGCTGATAATGCAGGTATTGAGTCCTGTCCGACCCACTTTCGTTGGATTGGGGGAGCTTATTTCTTGGCCTGGAGTTCGCGCTTCTTGAGCCTGAGGTTGGTCCCATGGCACTTTCTGCACTTTACGGCCTTGATCGGATTCTTAGCGCCGCATTCCCTGCAGATCTGGAAGTGCAATCTTCTCTTCTGCGCCAGCTGTTTCATGATTGGGTCGGTTATCGGCAACTCAGCTCACCTATCTGACAATAGGAGCTTAGGAGACCGAGATTTAAGCTTTAGACGATTCTCCTCTTGATTTTCTCTTGTATCTCGGACGGGACGATTTCGGACATTCGAGGCACAAACGACTTGCAGTCATATGGATTCCAATTGCAATGAAGCATTTATTCCGCGCCATGGGAGAAAAGACTTAAGATTAGATTAGTATACTGCGTGGGGACATGGGCTAGAAAGTGTTTTGGTGATCGTCGATTGCTGTACGAGAACATAGCGGGAGGGAACGGGGATGCAGACGCCGTTTGACGCGTTCTGCCTGAGGAGCAATGTCTTATGCAAGAGCTGCGATAGGAAGATCAAGTCCGGCGAGTATTCGCAGACGGACCTTGAAATATCGAGATTTCTGACCGAGGAATCCGAGGGCATACGCCAACTCGCCGATATCGAATTCAAGAAGTCCATGATTGAGGGGGAATACCTTATACTTGTTCTCAACAAGGGTCAGACGGCTAATTTCTTCGCCCAGGGGAGAAAGTTGATCAGGGACCTTTCGAAGAAATACGGTAAGAGGGTGAAGGTGCTTGAGGAAGATCAGACCCCAAGGGACTTCCTGGAGGGCCTTTTCGCACCTGCCAAGATCCTGGCGCTGAACACCATATGGCTGCCGGATGGCACGACGGAGACGAAAGTGATCCTTGGCAGGGAAGTTCACAGGAAGAAATCCGAGATCGAAGCCCTGAAGAAACTGGCCAAAACCATCAAAGGCATAGACATCAGAGTGCAGTTCAGTTAGCTACTTGGGGAGATGGAAGCTGAGGCCTACGGACAGCATCGATGTGAAGGGAAACGAGGGAAAGGAAGTCTTCGTCGCGGGCTGGGTACACGAGAAAAGGGACTTGGGTGGAATCAAGTTCATTCTGGTTAGGGACCACTTGGGCATAGTGCAGGTCACGTGGGCGAAGAACAGGTCGAGCGAGGAGATCGCTGGGGTAATCGACACGCTGAAGATCAACGATGTCGTAGGTGTAAGGGGAACCGTTCAGAGGATGAAACAGGCTCCACAGGGGGTGGAGATATCGCCCGTATCGATCGCTGTATTGAACAGGTCAGTGCATCCCCTGCCTCTCGATCCGACCGGCAAGATAAAGTCGGGACTCGACACGAGGCTGGACGCTCGAGCCTTGGACCTAATGACACCGGCAAACACGGCACTATTCAGGCTTGGGGGGAAGGCGCTCTCCTCGTGCAGGAGATTCTTTGAGGAGAGGGGTCTGGTCGAAGTCGTTACCCCAAAGATCATAGCTACTGCCACGGAGGGTGGCGCATCGCTCTTCCCGATACCCTATTTCGAGACGACGGCCTTTTTGGCTCAGAGCCCTCAGCTCTACAAGGAGCAACTTACGCTGTCCCTTGGGAGGGTATTCGAGATCGCGACGTACTTCAGGGCGGAGCCCTTCAACACGGTCAATCACCTGAATGAATTCGTCTCGATCGACATTGAACAGGCATTTTCAGATGCTGAAGATGTGATGAAGCTGGCCGAGGAGATGATAAGAAGGGTCTACGAGGATCTGATGGCTAAGGCGCCACGTGAATTAAGGACTCTCGGCCTCGATCCGAAAGTGCCCTTGACGCCATTCAAGAGGATAACTTATGAAGAGGCCATCGAGAGGATCCAGAAAGTCGGGGTCGAATTCAGGTCAGGCGAGGACATTACCGAGGAGGCCGCCGAGAAGCTCGGAATGATGTTCGATTCCTTCTACTTCATTACGCGATGGCCCTCTAAACTCAGGCCGTTCTATACCGCTAGAAATGAGGATGAGAAGGACATAAGCGAATCCTTTGACCTGATGTTTGGGGATTTGGAGCTGGGGTCCGGCAGCAAGAGGGTCAGCACCAAAGATGAGCTCGTTCAGAGGCTGCAGGAACAGGGTCTTAACCCGCAGAGCTTCGACTACCACCTTAAGGTCTACGACTACGGGATGCCCCCTCATGCTGGATGGGCCATAGGCTTCAGCAGGTTCATGATGGCCATAACCTCGTTGAAGAATATCCGAGAGGTTGTCCTCTATCCGCGAGACAGGTTCAGGCTGAGCCCTTAGTCAGAACGCACGCAAGCGGTAGAAGGCGGTATGAAATGGACAACTTGGAGATAGTGCGCAAGGTCAGAGATGTCTTCGACAACATAGCCGAGGAATATGACAAGAGGAGGACCACACCATTGCGGGTGATCGAAGTGCTTGTGAGGAAGATCCCTCTGGGCGACAGCGTCCTGGATGCCGGCACCGGAAATGGCAGGCACATCCCGCTTGTATTGAGCGATGTGGGAAATGCCATAGCTGTTGATGTGTCGACGAAGATGCTGAGGTTATGCAAGATTAATGCCAAGAGGGCTGCACTTTACGCAAGGGTGAACCCGGTTCTATGCGACATATCGGCACTTCCATTCAGAGAAGGCGCTTTCACCGGAGCGCTCTATTCAGCCGTAATTCACCACCTCCCGCCGCAGATCCGCAGAAGGGCTTTGGAGGAGATGAAGAGGACATTAAGGCGAAATTCGATGGCGATCCTGACGCTCTGGTCAAAGAGGGCCCTCAAGATAAGGCCAGATGCGAGGAGCATCGAGGGGGAGACCGCTTCTAGTGGAGATTTCGTGATACCTTGGAGGACACCAAGGGGAGCAGAGGAGAGGTACTACCACCTATTCACCGCGGAAGAGGCGAAGAGGGAGCTCCTAGAATCGCCCCTAACCCTTATCTCGATATTCGAGGAGGGATTGAATATAGTTGCAATTCTAGAGAGGCAGTGAAGCATGGAAGCGGTTTGCTGCAACCATCCTGACAGGAAGGCTTCAGCGCAGGTGGATTCGGTATGGCTCTGCACATCCTGCTTCCTCAGATTTACAGAATCGAAAGCAAAGGCCGCTATAGAAAGATATGGGATGGTTGCTGCAGGCGACAGCATCGCAGTTGGCCTCTCGGGCGGCAAGGATAGCTCTGCCCTGTTACTAATGCTATACAAACTGGCGTCGAGGCTGCATATAGCACGACTTGTTGCCATTACGGTCGACGAGGGCATCTCTGGCTATAGGGAAGAGGCGATCTCTATGGCAAAGGCCTTAGCGCACGAGAATGGCATTGAGCACGTTGTAGTTCAGTTAAAGGGGCTCTTCGGGGCTGATGTTGATGGCCTTTCCGAGACGGCTGGAAAGAGCCTCTGTTCCACTTGCGGTGTCCTGAGGAGGAGGGCTCTGGATATAGTCGCTAGGGAGCGCGGATGCGATTCTATTGCGACGGGGCATACGAGGGAGGACAACGCCGAGACCCTTCTCATGAACATCTTCAGAGGCGAACCGCAGAGACTTGCAAGGACCGGACCAAAGACAAGGAGGATAGAAGGCTTCGTCCCCCGCATCAAGCCCCTCTGCCATCTGAGTGAGAGGGAAGTGACCCTCTACTCCTATCTCTCGGGCATTCGATTCCAGACCAGGACATGCCCTTACAGGACGGAATCCCTGAGGCTCCAAGTTCTCACTATGCTCAAGAGGATGGAGAACGTGAACGAGAAGATCCCGTTGACATTAACAAGAGCGCTCAGTAGGGCCGATGCCACACTGGCCGGGAGATTCGGGCAGACGATATTGAGGAGTTGCATAACATGCGGCTATCCTTCGACCTCTGGGATATGCATGGCGTGTCAAGTTACGATGAGATATCAGCCTGCACGTGATATTGATTCATGACTTAGCACCCTTGAAGAGGATAGGTTGGCATCCCTTCTCATAAAGAAATTTGAAAGTACGATATGCTAATTGAGGAAAAGTATGCGCAATCGTGAGACAAGGGGAGATCTAAAGGAACATGCCATTGAGTTTTAGAACCACTTAGCTTGTTGAGAAGGCGCTGATGCGGGCAACGTTAATATCTCTCTTGCCAATAATCTTGAGCTGATGACGAAATGGACCCCCAGAAGGTCAACTTCTATGATGTAGTGCTCGAGCAATTGGAGATAACGGCCAAGCTGCTGAAGCTTGATCCCGACATACATGAGATGTTGAAGGTGCCTAAGAGAGTACTTACTGTTTCAGTGCCGATTAGGTTAGACAATGGGAGCGTAAGGGTGTTCACTGGTTATAGAGTTCAGCACAGCGATGCAAGAGGGCCATACAAAGGCGGGCTGAGGTACCATCCTGACGTGACTTTGGATGAAGCAAAAGCGTTGGCGATGCTAATGACCTGGAAGTGCGCGTGCTCAGATATTCCATATGGTGGCGCGAAGGGCGCAGTCGTATGCAATCCTAAGGAGATGTCGATCAACGAGCTCGAGCATCTCACAAGGAGATACACCTCGATGATCAGCGATGTCATAGGTCCTTATCGGGATGTCCCAGCACCCGATGTCGCCACAAATGCACAAACAATGGCTTGGATCATGGATACTTATAGTCAGATGAAAGGCTACCTAGTCCCTGAGGTCGTGACCGGCAAGCCCATCAGCGTGGGAGGTTCGGAAGGCAGGGCTGAGGCAACAGCGAGGGGAGTAGTATTCTGTGCGAGAGAGATGGTCAAGAAGCTAGGGCGAGAGCTCAAGGGCGAGACCGTAGCCATTCAAGGCATTGGGAACGTTGGTGGAAACGCCGCTCTTCTTCTCGCGGAACAGGGCTGCAAGGTGATAGCGTTGAGCGACTCCAAGGGCGGAGCAATGCGCAAAACTGGAATCGACGTCGTAAAAATATTGCAGCACAAGGAGAAGACCCAATATCTGACCGGCGCGCCGGGATACGAGGATATAACCAACGACGAGCTCCTCGAGATCGACTGCGACATTCTCATACCCGCGGCAATCGAGAATCAGATAACGAATGATAACGCATCGAGAATAAAGGCCAAGATAGTTGTCGAGGCTGCAAACGGCCCCACAACCCCTGAGGCGACTAACATACTCGAGGACAACAAAGTCACCATTGTCCCCGACATAGTCGCAAACGCCGGAGGCGTGGTCGTCAGCTACCTCGAGTGGGTGCAGAACCTCCACAGAGAACACTGGACCGCCCAAGAGGTCAATACGAAACTCGAGGAGAAGATGGTTAAGACCTTCCACGATGTCTATAATTTCGCTAAGAAGGAGCAGACCGACATGAGGACTGCGGCATCGATGCTGGCTGTCGGAAGGGTGGCTGATGCCCTTAAGACACTGGGCCTCTGGCCTTAACCTCAGCCCTTGCTGGATCTTTATCGCTAGAGTCTAAGTCTTTGCTGCGCTTGGCTGCGCTCCAACGCTCTTGCTATCAACCCCGCAACGCTCACAAAGCTTACTGGGCTCGGAATGGTGTCGGTCGAAACGAGTGAATCGGCTCCAGCCTCGTAGATCCTAGTGAATGCGTTCTCGACGAGCACGGGGTGGGCGCAGGCGGCGATAACCGTGCGAGCCCCCTCATTCTTGAGGACCCTTATCGCCTCCGCCAGAGTTCCACCGGTGCTGATTATGTCGTCTATCAGCACCACATCCTTCCCTTTTACGTCGAGGGACCTCGGCTTTATCTCGATCTTATCCGCCGAGAGCCTCCTCTTTTCAAGCACATCGTATCTGGCATCGAGTTCGATAGCCGCGATACTCGCCCACTGTTCAGCCTCTTGGTCAGGGCCGAAGACGATCGTATCGGTGAGATCGAAGTTCTTCTTTATGTAGCGCGCGAGCTCCGGTATTGTCGTTAGATTATGGGCCGGGATGTTGAATGCCTGCCGTATATCCGGCACGCGATGAAGGTGCATGTCGAAGGTGTAGACCTCGCTCGTGCCAGCGCTCTCTATCAACTTGATGACCGATTCGAGGCTCAGTGCCTCACCTGGCTTGAACCTCTCATCCTGCCTTGCATAGGCGAAGTACGGGAAGACCGCTACAATGCTCCTAGCCCCTGCGCCTTTCAGTGCATCGACTATCAAGAAATATTCGAACAGGAATTCGTCCGGTGTGCGGTAAAGCGACTGGATGACAGCAACGTCCTCCCCCTGTATCGATTCGAGGACTCGCACATACTTCTCGCCATCAGGGAACCGCCTTATCTCCATCTTCGAAATTATCTTCTTCATCTCCCTGGCGACTTTGATGCCCAAGACCTCGGAGGCAGTCCCCGCAGTGATGATCATAAATGGTGCACTAATTGCAGCGTATGCCATTAGTATATAAACGCTGGGCCAAATGAACTAGGTGTTTTGCGATAATGAAAGGGGCAGCTCGTTCATGGGCATCTGCATCTGAACATTCCTCTCCATGTCCCGTAGCGTTACGACGTTCTCCTTCATCTCCCGCGCACCGATGATGACCACGAAGCGGATGCCCCGCTCCGATGCATACTTGAGGGCCGAGCTGAGACTCCGCCGGTTCACATCCAGCACTGCAGAAGACCCGGATGACCTCAAAGTGTCGGCCGCCTTAAAGGCCATGCCAATGCACTCCGGACTTGTGGCGACCACCATGCATAGCGGCACGGGAACCTTAGTGGACGACTTCTCCTGCATGGCCAGCACTATTCGATCCACTCCGGGGGCGCAACCCACCGCGGGAAGAGGATAACCGAAGAGCCCTGTGAGCCCATCATAGCGACCGCCCCCATTCACCGCCACGGGAAAGCCTGGGATCCAGATCTCGAAAATGGTGCCCGTGTAATATTCCAGCCCGCGCACAAATCCCAGATCCACCTTCAGCCTATCCAGCGCGATTCCCTTACAGAGATCGATCACGTTCGAGAGACTGGAGAGCGCCGCCTTCGCCCCGGGCACATCCTTCACAACCTCCGCGCCCCCCTCCATTAACTCTCCACCCTTCGCCTCCCTACTGAGGAGCGCCAACCGCTTGACCTTCTCCACCGCCTCCGGTCCCTTAGAGTTTGAAGAGAGCTTCAGTATCTCCGCCTCGGCTTCGGCCAGCAGGCCTTTGTCGATGAAGTTGAGGAGGGCGCCCTGCGACGGTTCCGGAATTCCGCCCCAGCTCAGCAGCGCCTTCATCAAACCTTGATTGCCGATCTTGATCACATAATCCTGAAAGCCCAGGCGCTGCATCAGCTCGTTTGATATTTGCAGGATTTCCGCTTCCGCCTCCACATTGTGTGAGCCGAAGAGCTCGAAGCCGGCCTGCAGAAACTCCCTGTATCTGCCACGCTGTGGCTCATCGTATCTGAATACCGATAGGACGTAGCCCAACCTGAGGGGCAGGCTTTCGGATCGGAATTTCCTTACAACGAGCCGGGAGATGGTCGCGGTGGCCTCTGGCCTGAGGACCACCTTCCTACCCCCGAAGTCAGTGAACGTGTACATGCGGTGCTTGATCTCCTCCCCCGACTTGGCAGCATAGAGTTCGTAGGGCTCGATGGTGGGGGTCAGTATCTCCTTGTAGCCGTAGAGGGAGAAGAGGTCCCGGATGACGTCCAGCACCCGGTTCCGGAGCACCATCTCTTCGGCCAGTATGTCCCTCATTCCACGGATTGGATTCAGCAAGTCCTTAGACAAGGCGCACACCGCCGATCATGAAGGCGAACAATGCCAAGGTCATCCAGACAAGGGCCCTCCTCTTTTCTAAATAAGCCGTTCGCGGTGAAGGGCCCTTCCAGATCCTGGCGGAGGAGTAGAGGAAGCCGATGTCGGTGGGAATCACCAAAGGCAGGTAGAGGAGGGAGACAAGTTCCATCAGCAGGGGGAGGAAGCTGAGGAGGATGGCTAACACGAAGAGGCCGATGGCCGCAAACGCTGCGGCCCGCAGACCTCTCGTTACTGCGACGGTCCTTATTCCGCTCCGTGAATCGCCCTCCACGTCCGCCATCCCCTTGAGTATCTCCCTACCAAGGATGGCGCAGAAGGCCGTGAGGGAGAACAGCCACAACAAGGGACCGCCGCCCCCACCGGAAGCGAGCCAGCCGTAGAGGAAGGGGAGGGCCACGATCATGGCCACGACGATATTGCCCGGCAGACCCGTCCTCTTGATGAAGCGATTGTACAGGCCACCCAGAAGGGCGGCGAGGGCGGCGACGATGAAGCAGATGGCGCTGATGAGGGCGGCAGTCGATAATCCCAGCATGAGGAGGACCGAGGTCCACATGGCCGCAGCCCTCACCTTCAGCGCCCCGCTAGGAAGCGGCCTCTCAGGCCTGTTGATGCGGTCTAGCTCCAGATCGTTGATGTCGTTGAGGATGTTGATGACGCCGGCCAGGAAGAAGCCGGTGAAGGAGCCCAGTAATAATGAGATGCTGATGTGCAGCGTACCCGAGGCTATGACCCCGCCCACTATGACGGCCAGACCCATCATGACGCAGTTGATGGGACGCATGATGTTGACGAATGCCGCCCCAGTCTTGAGAGGCACCTGGAACCCCTCACGTCCCGAGCCTTGAGACAGTGTAGTAGACGACCTCGCTCCTCCGATCAACTACCGCAAGTATCAGAGCCTTCCTCAGCGACTGGACGCGCTTCATCAGCTCAGAGAGAACCCCGAATTTAACACGCTCCCCCTCGATGATGCCATATACTAGGTACTTCGAGGTGTGAGCTCCGTACTCCCCTCTCTCGTAGACCCTGAAATCGATATTGAGCCCGTATCCCTCCCTCACAACGTATCCCCTGGACCTCAAGTCTCGATAAATGAGGTAGCGGGTCCAGATGAGGTTGTCCTGCGTCTTGTATTCGGCCAGGAAGTCCTGGAAGGTCCCAGGTTCCCTGCCCGCTTCTGTCTCGAGCATCAGCTTTCCGATGCTCAAGAGGTAAAGGGCTTCATACGGATAGAGCACCCTGGCGTCGCCATACTCGTATCCGAAGCCCCTCGCTGCGAGCCACTCGGCTGAGCTTGGGTCAGAGGCCACAACTCTATAGTCCTTGACCTTGGCTCTTACGAGCTCGGTAGTGGCTTCTTCATTCATTCTGGTCGTCCACCTAGGTGCTGACATGCTATGTGGAATTTATGCCAGAGATATAGTTTCCTCAGATTTCGACGGACGCTCTCAAGATCGTGTAGGCTATGTCCATTGGCGAGATGCCAGGGCTCCTCAAGCCCTCCTGGAGATAGAAGGACGAGATCCTCTCTATCAACTCGACCTCGGAGAGCTCGCATCCTATCAGGTTCGACTCTAAGCTCCTGAGCTTCTCCTCTGGATAGAACATAAAGCTCCCGCTCAGGCTTATGTCTTTGATCTTGTTCTCCTCTCCGGAACTGATGAGGGCTACATTCAGTTGCCCGGCCTCGCATTTAAACTCAGCATGCCTTGGTTTGAAGGAACCGTTGAAGACCGAGGGATGGGCCATTACGGGCTCTAGGAGCCATCTCCTAGAGTGCAGCTCCTTTAGAACTTTGGTCAGCACTCTCCTCTCCGCGAAGCTCAAGCGTCCATTGGAAGTCTTGATTCCAGAGGAAATGGAGACTGCGCTGACCAGGGCATCCCTCACATACTTTGATTGTACGACCCCACCTGTTTCATGGTAGATGCTCGTTACAAGGCTTATTATCCTCCTGACCTCGATGTGCAGTAGCTCTGGTCGAGTGCCCATTATGCGGCCCATCAATTCGTAGTTGGTATTGAGCAATAGGACGCCGAATAACTGCGTGACCCCACTGGCAGAGGTCATCGTATACTCGCAGATCCTCCTGCCTCTGACCGTTATGCCCGTCGAGCCATCCAGCTGACCATTCAGGCCGAACTGCTCGAGAACCATCAATACGCCGTCTCGAACAGAACTCCTTACGGCCTCCTCGTCACCACTGATCGTCGAACAGAAGACTATCTGCGGCGGGGTATGAAGGAGAAGGCCACCACCTCTCGGGCGCCTTACTAAGTCGAGTCCCACCGACTTTAAGGTCGAGGGGAAATCGGCATCAAAGGCTTGGAACCTTCCCAATGAGACAGAGGATCCCCTCGGTGAGAAGAGGAGGAGCGTTTGTCGTAGAGGATGATCTTTGGCGCAGAGGAAGATCGCTTCCGATATAGAGATGCCCGAGAGCACATCGAATCTGTTGAGATTAATTACCCGGATGACTTGGCGTTTGAGGCTTTGGTCTGCCGATGGAGCTGACAGTTACCATCACTGCTCAGAGGGATCGTTCAGTTCCACTATCGATTGCACCAGGAAGTCGCTTTCGTGGGTCAGTTTCTGTTTCCAGGCCTTCCCAATTCCTATCAGGGTCATCACGCCGACAACCGAGCCCTTTGCCTTAAGGACCAAGTCCATCAACGCCCTCTGGGTCTCACCAGTCCTAGTGACATCGTCGATGATCAAGATGCTGTCGTTCCTCTTTATCATGTATCTCGGAACGTGGAGGGTTATGACGACGGCTGAGTTGCTAGGGATGTAAGACTCCTCTATCCAATCCGAGACTCCGACCTCGCGGCTCTTCCTTGCTACAACGAGGGACTTTCCCATCTCGCTCGCTACGGTTGTGGCGAATGGGATCCCATCTGCCTCGGCGGTTATGATCTTCGTTATCTTCCTACCGGCAAAGGCCTCGATCGTCCTGTATGCAGCCAACCTCAAGAGGTTCAAGTCCCAGATTATAGATGAATTGTCGAAGTAACCTGACTTGTCAAATTTTATGTTCTCCCTCAACAAGTTCTCGAGTGAGACAGCTGGCTCAAGGGTGGCCCTTAGTTGCTCCGCCCTCGTGGATGAGGGAAGCACGTGGCCCTTGACATAGCGGCTTAGAACCGTGATTGGCAATTTGGTAATCTCGGAGAGCTCGCGATACGTATGGGTCTTCTTAGCCAGTGAGAGGAGCTCGACCGTTATCATACGCTTCTTCAGCGATGTCAGGTGTGTATCTGCAGGGCTCAATATTACCACCAATCAGTTAATGACTGGGCACATTCATTGTTGAGTGAACAGCTTTGTTAAAAAGCTTATCCTTGGAGATGGTTAAGATATATTTTACCTGTTCTCAGGACATACCGCTCACATCGGCCTCTAGTGGAGGTCATGAACGTTTCCCACCATGGGCTGCGCGTTCATCTGGATCTTCCGATTGAAGTCCTCGACGACCTTGCCGAATTTACCAAGTGTGTCCTCGACCACGATATAATCGAGGCCCGGGATTACGACATCATCCCATCGGTCCCCAATTCCCCTCAGTGCTACATCGAGCATCGTTACTATCTGTTCACCCATTGGTTCTTCGGAGTCTAAAGTTATGGCCCCATAAAATTCCTGACATTCCGTGTATCCGGCGTTGTGGGTTCCCGTGTAGGGCTTGAGGTTCGAGAGATCGTCGATCGAAAGCCCAAACCTCTTGTTCACCTCGTCCGTCATGGATCTGAAGTGTACGACGAGGGCTTCCTCCTGCATCTTCGCTGGCAATCCCTCCTTCGCCACCGTGCAGTATGCATTGTAGCCGACCTGGAAGGCGTGCTCTATGAAGCCCAACCAGTACTTCTGATCGGCTTTCACCTCGCTCGGTTCCTCAACCGCTACAACGGACCTCCTGAGGCATGAGTTGAGGCCATCTCGCTTAGGGGCAACGCCGAGATGGACGAAGTCACCCCTTCGCACCTCCCTGTTGAGTGCCTTCCCGATGAGGGTCCTGTTAGCCTCGTTGGCGGTCACCATTATATCCCATCCGTTCTCCTCCGATCCCATCTCCTTCGCTATGAAGTAACCCCAGGCGGCGACCTCCGTCTCGAGCATGCCCGGCTTGAGTACTGCCAGCATCCCCCGCATCATCGCGTTTGCGATCGTGCTCGCATCCCTTATGAGCCTCATCTCTTCATCCGACTTCAGATATTTCACCTTGTAGTACAGCTCCTGAGCATCTACGACATTTCCTTGGCCAACTATCCGATTCAGGGATTCTACTATTGCCGCTGGTATAACTTGTCTTGGCGTCATGAGGCCAATTGTTTTAACCTCCCTCCCGCTGTTCGCATCTCGAAGGACGTCCTGTAGACTCTCGGCGTGTATTGGATATTTCTCATCCGCTAGCTGAAGCATCTGCACCTTGTGGACCCGCGAGCCTGATCTGCCCGCTAGTTGCTCCGCAACATACCCTCCTTCTAAGCCCGCAACTATGTGAAAGCCCCCCTCACCAATGACGCCGGCGACCTGCTCGATCGAGACGTTCGTGTTCCCCCCGAGATAGGGGACATCGCCGCAATAGTGCTCATCCGAGAAGACGAATCCGACATCCAAGCCTTTTTGCCGGAGCGCCTTGCAAGTATCGCTTTGTCGCCTCTCAAACTCCCCCCTCGAGACCAAGAAATTCCTATCGACGCCCTCGTATCTCTCCAACACCAGGGAAATTTTCTCGAACTCGTCCCTGAGATCTGCCGATCTTTTATCGCTCATTACACGTTCTCCTTCGTCCGAGCCAGGTGCATGTATAACATCCTATATATCAGTGTGCGATTTATGCCAAGGGCTTTGCTCCAATTAATAAATAGTAAGAAGCTCGGCGATGTGATGCTATATTCGCATCGGAACTGCTTTCAAATGTAGAAATCGTGCTCTGAACAGCTTAATGCTTATTGGTCATTTGGTCAAATTTATGATAAAAAAAGATATATTCGTCTATAAAATGAGATATCTTACGATCAAATGTGTCAAATAAAAAAGAAAAACTGGATGAGGTAAAGAGCAGGATCCTCGATTTGTGCAAGAAGGGGGACATTTGCCTAATCGAATTGCAGTTCGTGGATATCTTGGGCAATACCAAGAGCTTGACGATTCCCACAGAGCGCGTAGAGGACGCTTTGGACAATGGGGTCGGCTTCGATGGCTCGTCGATCGAGGGTTTTGTTAGGATCTTTGAGGGAGACATGGTAGCGCTGCCTGATCCCACTACCTTTCAAATCATACCTTGGAGGCCTAGCGAGAAAAGAGAGGCTCGGCTGATATGCGATATCCACAGGCCAGGAGGTCAACCATTTGAGGGAGACCCCAGGTTGATCCTGAAGAGGGCAATGGCAGAGGCCGAAAAGGAGGGCTTTAACTACCTCGCATGTCCTGAATTGGAATTCTTCCTATTCCGTACGGAGAACGGACCGAGGGTTGAGCCAGTCCCTCACGATGTGGGAGGGTACTTCGATTTTTCACCCCTCGATCAGGCTTCCGATGTGCGCAGGGATGCGATCTTCTCACTCGAGCAGATGGGCCTGAAAGTTGAGAAGAGTCATCACGAGGTTGCGCCCGGTCAGCACGAGATCGACTTCGAATTCGCAGACGCCTTGACAACTGCAGATAAGACCATAACTTACAGGAACGCGATCAAGGCTACGGCCCTGATGCATGGTATCTTCGCGACATTTATGCCGAAGCCCTTCTTCGGAGTTAACGGCTCCGGTATGCACACTCACCAGAGCCTCTTCTATACCAAGAACGGAAGGAATGCATTCTACGATGCAGGTGATAAGTACAATCTCTCGGATATAGCCTACCACTTCATTGGCGGGCAGTTGAAGTACGCGAGGTCCATGGCAGCCGTTCTAGCCCCGACTGTTAATTCCTACAAGCGTTTGGTTCCAGGCTATGAGGCGCCCGTCTACATATGCTGGGGCAGGAGGAATAGATCGGCCCTGATAAGGGTGCCCGAGTATTTCCCCGGGAAGGAGAGCGCAACAAGGATGGAGCTCCGATGTCCCGATCCTTCGTGCAATCCATACTTGGCATTCGCGGTGATGCTCAGCGCAGGGCTAGAAGGTGTCAAGAAGAAGATTGAACCGCCCAAGCCAGTTGAGGAGGATGTCTATCAGTTCGAGGATAAGAAGCTGGCCGAATTCTATATTGAGACACTGCCGGGATCTCTTGGCGAAGCTATAGCAGAGCTCAAGAGAAGTGACTTGATGAAAGAGACCCTTGGGGAGTTCACGCACAACAAGTATCTCGCAGCAAAGGCTGAGGAGTGGGACGAATACCGGCTACAGGTGACAAGATGGGAGATCGACCGGTACCTTAAGATGTAAATGTAAGTTCTAACATTTACGATGGTAGTTAGTCCCTCATAGAACCACCGGAAATTCCGGATCTCAGTAAGGCCAATCTGAAAACCGTGGAGATGGCCCTTTTGATCGTCGACATGTTGAATGATCCTAGTGATAAAAAGAAGATTCATTGGGGATTAAATACGCAATTAGAGCAGTATACTTGCGTGTAAAGAGCTTGCGAGTAAGAGGGTGTGATAGGAGCTGTGGGTCCTGTGCCTTGCTCGAGCTCTGCGGCGGCATAAAGCAGTATGGCGTCAAAGACTACCGCTGCTTTGAGGCTGGCTGCGAGCTGAAGGCTCCTGCCATCAAGAGGATGCAGGAGTGTAGCGCCTGTGGCATAGGCAAGCTGACCTGGGACCTAAAAGATGAGGAGGTGGCCAAGTTAGCCAACGAGATCGCCCACCTGAGTGAGGTGAAGAGCGAACCAGTCGAGCTCCCAAGCGTCGTGCCGATTGTCTCGCTGAACGATTCATCGAGCTACTACTTTGACCCGTTGAAGATCGCCGCAATTGTCGTAATGTTCGAGGATCTCTTAGATGAGAACATCCGCAGGGAAGTGGAGAAGGCTGGCGACATTCACAACTACCTCAACTATGATGGCAAGGTGCTTGTTTCGTCGATAATGCCCGACGATCTCATCACGCAAGAGGCTGTCTTCTACTTCTTCCTGGAAACAGTAGACAGGCTCAAGTTCGATGCGGCCATAGCCTGGGACTCACCCGTCTACGTCGATATCCCGCTCTACGACTCTTGGGTCAACCTACTCATGGGGCTGAAGTTGACGCACGAGCTGGCAGACTGGGGGATGCCCGTCTACGGACTCGTGAAGGGAAACGTGGAGAATCAGATCAAGTTCAGCGTCGAGACCCTAGCTAGGATCGGCATCACCTCGATGGCCCTTCATGCCTCGGAATACATGATGGTGCGCAAGGAGGACAGCACGGTCATGCAGATCCTATACACCTACTTTGGATATCTGTCCAAGCTTGCCCAATCCGCCCTTCTCGTGGGAGTGCTGAACCCCAAGTGGCTTTCATTCTTCGAGAGCAGTTTCCCAAAGGGCCCGAGGCTGTCATATGCTGGCATGAGCTGGCTCTTGGATGCGGTAAGAGGATTGCTCTATACCAGCACCGAATACGTTGATGCCACTTCCCAATACGTGAAATGCGAATGCGCAATATGCACCAAGATCGAGCCAATCGAACTCATGGCTCATCCGAGCTTGAGGGCAAAACACAACCTCAGCTATCTGCTCAATCGCCTCTCTGATCCTTCTCATGTGGCCCCGAAGCTGTCAACCTATGACCTGATCCTGAAGGAGGACGAAAAGTTACTGCTCGTCTCCGACCTCCACATGTGGACGGGTAGGGCTCTACTGGACAATTTCGTTGACTTCTTGGGAGATGAGAAGCCCGCTCATATCGCGTTCTTGGGTGATGTATTCCACCTTAAGGGCAGGGCCGATCTGCCGGAGGCGAGGGGTTTCTTCTACACATTAGAAGAACTGGGTTCCCTGATCTTCGTCGCCAAAGGTTGCAGCGACAGCGATGATGAAAAGTTCCTCTCTGCCTATGACGACTTGGTGATGGGCGCAAGACCGAGGCCAAGGCTCTGGTGCACGTATGCCAAAGAGGAGGAGGACACGGACGCGATGCAGACTTGCCTAGACCTCTACAGGTTCTACAGGTGTGCAAAGGAGCAGCTCAGGATAAGGCTGGCAGATGGTCGAGTGATCGTTGCGAAGCACGGGCACGATATCGTGGATGGCATGACATTAGCGCCACTGGATGCGATCACGAAGGAGATGGAGGAGGTTAGAACACGTGCGCACGCCAATTGGCTGATCATCGGGCACTTGCACAGGGCCTTCGTCGATGGCGAGAGGAGAGTTGCCTCAACTGGGTGCTGGGCATTCGGCGAACAATACGAAGACCAGCTTACAAGGAAGGAGGACCTGATGACTGCCATCATAGTTCACGGCGACGGCAAGGTGGAGCTCAAACGAAGATGCTAGGGCTTGGGACAGCATTCGGGCCATCACAGGCATCGTTTCGACTCCTACAGAAGTAGGGGATCTAGAAAGCGGAAGAGGCCCAAAGGAGTAACTGGAAAAAAGAAACCAAGAGAGGTTGCCAGTCTAGAAAAGCTCTATCACTGGCATAATGAGCCCGATACTGCTGATGTCCCAATCGACTTGAGTTACATCCGCGATGTAGTAGAACGGGAGATGGTACGTTACAGCGCAATGAAGATGAGGAAATTTTTACGCGAAAGGAACCTGGAAGTAGTTCGTAATTGGATCATATATAATCAAAGCAACGTTAAGGTAGGAATTTTAAAGCGGTTCTGTAGTGCATTTGGCATCAACCCAGACACCCTTGAGAAAAAGGGCGTCATACTGAACCCGAGCTTCCCCGTGAACATGGGCTCCAAAGGATTCATCAAGTTAAAGAGTTATGTATCGAACGAGGGACGAATTGCGTTTGGTATAAAGTCCGCCTATATGCTAAACTATAGTAACCAAGATCCAGTATTATTGATGTATTTCGTAGATTCTGTAGGAGGGGTTAGAGGAAAAATAATTGGGCAACCAAAATGGGGAACTCACGTTTTGGTCATCACTGCAGACGTAGTCCTCGCAAGGGCACTTGTAGCTTCTGGCCTCTCTTTTGGCAGGAAGACGATTAGTAACCCCTCTTTAGATCACTATACAGTACAAGATCCTAACCTTTTTCGCTATCATATTCAGGCTACTCTTAATGAGGAAGGATGGTGTTCCTTGTCCCTCAGGAAAAGAAGGGTTAAATTGGAAATAGCTTGGGGGCGAGCAGTAGATATAACAGATTCCCTCTCAAAAGGACAGATCGATAGAATTAAGGAGTTAGTTGAAGAAAAAAGAAGTAGGAAGATACCAATTAAGAGCATAAAAGATACTGAGCTTAACAAGATAATTAAATCAAACCCACCCAAATTGTTCGATCAAGAAATTACTCTATTAAATTATGCTCATATACAAAAAGAAGAATTTGAGGGGATACCAACAAAAGTTCATCTTAGTAAGAGGGGCAGGATAACAGCATTCTGGGAAATACATTTCAATGGACCCGGCATAATAGATCTCATCCATGATAAATATGGGATGCTTCCAGGAACATGGAAGGCCAATAGATTCGAGAACTTATACAAAGCTTACAAGGAATTTAGAGGGAGAAGGCTCACAGATGAGGAAATTTCGGAGATAAGAAAGGTTAAAGAGGAAAACCCACCCAAGGTTTCAGCGGAATGGATAAGCAAGAAGATGCTAGAGCTGTTCCCAAGCGTGGAGTGGGGAAGCGATCTAGAATGGATAAGGAAAAAGCTCGGAAGGAAAGAAAGCAAGTGAAGGCACTTGTAGATGGTGCCTTCAAGCACTTCGGCAAGAACAAAATTTATGAGAAGCAATTCATCAGGTACTTTAAAAATAAGGGCATGAGCGAAAAGGAAGCAGACCAGCTCTGGATAAAAGCTAATGCGATGAACATAATAGAGATCGGTGTTATACCAATAGCTCGCAGAGAGAACCCATTAAAGATACTCGGTCATGTTACGGTTTTCACTTTAAAAGGTAAAGAAGAAGAGTAAGCAAGATGGAAGCTGGTAATACCTTTATCCCCAAAAAATAAGTATAACGGGCCCGGAGGGAGTTTCTTAGGCCGTCATCTCAGCCGTTTGAACCCTCGTTTTGCAGCCTCTCCGCATTTCGCTTTAGAGGGATCGGCCAACTCTGCCGCCTTAGTCCGTACATCGCCCTTGCGGCTATTCCGTTCGTTTGGCCACGGGCCTGGGATGGCGATCGCATAACCTAAGCCCTTAAAGTTTTCGTTCAAATCTCTACTTTGATTTCTTGCCCCTAAACTCAAGAGGGTTGGACTCATGCCCTAGTGAACTATGCATGAGGTCACTTTTACAGATAATTCCACGAGTGTGATTTTGAAGGCTTATATATGCGGGGATGAGTATTCTTCGGTTAGCGGTGCAAGAATGAGGGATTTAGTTCTCTAGCATCGGTGTACCCTTCTCTCCCCACGGGATTCCCTCTGCCTTATTCAAACCTCAAAATGAGAGACAGGTTACTGTTAAGTGGAGTCCAATGCTCTGGCGTTATCAGCATCTGGGGTGGTCGAGATGAGCGTCGACGTTAGGTCATTCGAGGAAAAATGGAGGCGGAGGTGGCAGGAGTCCAAGGCCTTCGAGTCCGATCCCGATCCCAAGAGGCCCAAGTTCTTCATCACGGTCGCCTACCCCTATCCGAATTCACCGCAGCACGTTGGACACGCAAGGACATACACCCTAACCGACGTCCACGCCAGGTTCTTGAGGATGCGTGGCTTCAACGTTCTATTGCCCATGGCATTTCACTACACGGGCACTCCCGTCCTATCAATGTCGAAGCGCCTCGTGGCTGGCGACAAAGAGCTGAGGGATGAGTTCATCAACATCTACAAGGTACCGGAGGAGGAGCTAAAGGCGTTTTCTGAGCCAAAGAACATAGCAGATTACTTTCACCAAGAGATCAAAGCTGGCATGAAGGAGATAGGCTACAGCTTCGATTGGCGAAGGGAGTTCACGACAATCGATCCGCAGTACAGTCGCTTCATAGAATGGCAGTTCCACAAGCTGTTCGATCTTGGTTACATCAAGAAGGGCTCACACCCTGTGGGCTGGTGTCCTAACGATGGAAATCCCGTCGGCCAGCACGACACGATGGGGGATGTTGAACCGGAGATAGAGGAGTTCGTCCTGATCAAGTTCAGGTTCGACGACGGCTACTTCTTCCCGACGGCTACACTGAGGGCTGAGACGGTGTTTGGTGTCACGAACGTCTGGGTCAATCCAGAAGCGGAATACGTGAAGGCAAAGGTGGATGGGGATCCATGGGTGATCAGCAAAGCAGCAGTCGATAAGCTCAAGTTCCTGAATAGAAGCGTCGAGGTTCTCTCAACATTCCATGGAAGGGAGCTCGTGAAGAAATACGTCATCAATCCCATAACGGGTAAGAGGGTCATAGTCCTACCGGCCAGCTTCGTAGATCCTCATAATTCCACCGGCAATGTCATGTCCGTCCCGGCGCACGCCCCCTATGACTACATCGCACTGGAGGAGCTGAAGGCCAATCCCGGGGTGCTCGCATTATATGGCATCAAAGCTGAGGTTGTGAAGGAGCTCGAACCGATCTCGCTGATCGAGGTTGAGGGCTACGGCGAGGTACCCGCGGGGGAGGCCGTGGCGCGAATGGGCATTAAGGACCAGAAGGACTCGAAGCTGGAGAACGCGACTCAGGAGGTTTATGGAAAGGAGTTCCATTCGGGGCACATGAAGTCCTGGACTGGGAAATACTCCGGCCTCACCGTCCAAGAGGCGAAGGAGGCCGTCAGGCGGGATATGCTCAGCTCCGGGATGGCGGACAGCATGTACGAGATCGTCAACAGGCCAGTTCACTGTAGGTGCGGGACAGAATGCGTCGTGAAGATCTTCTCCGACCAGTATTTCATAGACTATGGGAATCCGAGCTGGAAGGAGCTCGTCAGGGAATGCCTGAGTAAGATGGAGATACTCCCGTCTGAGCTCAGAACTGAGTTCGGAAACGTTGTGGACTGGCTCAGGGAGAAGGCATGCGCAAGGAAGAGCGGACTGGGCACGAGAATCCCTTGGGATGCGAATTGGATTATCGAGTCCCTTAGCGACTCGACCATCTACATGTCCTACTACATCATCTCGAAGTATGTGAATGTGTATGGCATCAGGGCCGAGCAGCTCGGTGATGGGGTCTTCGACTACATCTTCCTAGCGAAAGGAGATGCGAGCGCCATCGCTAAGGGGTCACAGCTCGACCTCGAGTTGCTGGAGGAGATTAGGCGCGAATTCGCGTACTACTACCCGTTGGACAGCCGTCACTCCGGCAGGGACCTGATATGGAATCACCTCACCTATTTCATCTTCAATCACGTCGCGATATTTCCAAGGGAACTATGGCCTAGGCAGATAGTGGTGAATGGCAGCGTGTTGATGGAGGGCCAGAAGATGAGTAAGTCCTTCGGGAACATAATACCGCTGAGCGCCGCCGTGAAGCAATATGGCGCCGATGCTATCAGGCTCGGTGTACTGTCGACGGCCGGATTGCTGCAGGATGCCGACTTCAGCAGGGAGATCGCCGTATCGATGGGCAGATGGATCGGTAGGTTCTACGAGGCCGCCCTAGGGTTTGCGAATGGAGGTGTGGACAAGATGTCGGCCGAGGAGCTGACATTCTTGGACAAGTGGATGATAAGCCGCCTTTATCACAGGGTGAAGTATTCCACAGACGCCATGATGGTTCTAGATGTCAAGGAGGCAATCAATCAGATCATCTACCTAATGGACCAGGACCTGCAGTGGTATCTGCGCCGCACATCCGTCTCTGAAGGGGAGGGCAATGTGACCTTAGTGATGAGGGAGGTGATGGACGTGAGAGTCCGCCTGCTTGCGCCATTCGCACCATATACTTGTGAAGAGGTCTGGCACCTCTTGGGGAATGGGGACTTCGTCTCCATGGCGCCATGGCCACTGCATGATGAGGCGAAGCTCGATAGGAGGGCAGAAGCCTGTGAGGAGATAGTGCGGGAGACGCTGAGGGACTCTCAGAACATACTAAAGGTCATCAAGTTCATGCCAAAGAAGGCATACCTGTACACAAACGCGGAATGGAAGTGGCACTGCCTAATGGGCTGTCTGGAGTCGATGGAGAAAGGTCTGACCCTTGGGGAGACGACCAAGGTGCTGATGGGCTTGAGCGAGATCCGTGGGAAGGGCAGAGAGGCATCGGAGTTCATAAGGAGAACGATGGAGGAGCTAAAGGGGTTCCCATCGGACAGGAGGAGGAAGATTCTGTCACTGGGCGCGCTGCCTGTGCTCGACGTGATGAAGGCCGCGGCCAAGTTCTTCGCCAAGGAGCTCAACGTTGAGGTATCCATCTTCGGAGAGGATGATGGATCACGATACGATCCGGCATCGAAGGCCAAGTTAGCCAAACCCTACAGGCCCGCGATATACTTCGAATAACCATGCATATTCATTTTTTTCTAAGCGATTCGCGCAGGAGCTCGGACGTAAGGGAACGTAGCTCCTCTGCGCCAAGGGCCTTTCCCACGCCTCCCTTTCCGAATGAAGGTTTTCCACCACCGCCGCCGTTGAGCCTTCTAGCAAGCTCGGCCGTGAAAGCACCGGCATCAAATCCCTTGTCTCTTGCATCCATACCCGCGAAAACCACGAATTCTGTCCTCTTTGAGATCGAGAAGAGGACACAGGTCGATGTGGTATCGATCGAGGTTATGTCCCTACCGAGCTCGATGAGGTAGTCAACTTCCTCGGCCGATGTATATACCACGAAGCGAGTCCCTTCGATGATCTCTGCATCTGAGAGCAACTTCTCAGCCTCAGTCGAGGCCTCCGCCTTTGTTCTCTCCTCGAGCATCTTCCTGAAGCGCTTCAACTCCTCTTGGATGTTCCTTATTGACGGTGCCAAATTCTCAACGGCCACGCCCATTAGAGAGGAGGACTCCCTCATCATCCTCTCAATGCCTTGGATGAAGTCGATCGCAGGTGGTCCTGCTCTGAATGTTATCCTCTCAACCCCGTCCTGTATCCTCTCGACCCTTACGATTTTTATGACGCCCGCCTCGCCAGTTGAGTTTAGGTGTATGCCCCCGCAAGCCTCTGCCTCCCAATCATCAATCGCAACCACCCTCACCTCCTTAGCCGGAACCGCGCCGCCTTGGTAGAGCCTGAAACCATACTTCGACTCCGCTACGTTCCTCTGTAGGAAAGTGCAGCTGACAGTCAGGTTCCTGATCACGATCTTGTTCGCCATCTTCTCTATCGCATCGATCTCCTCGTGCGAGAGCGCCCTATAGTGTGTGATGTCGAGCCTCGACTCCAAGACGCCCTTCTGAGCGCCTGTCTGCCAGACATGGTTGCCCAACACTTCCCTCGCTGAACCATTGATGATGTGAGTAGAAGTGTGGCTTCTCCTGAGGGAGGCCCTCCTGTCTGGATCGACCTGGCAGTGCACCGTGGCCCCTTCGTTTGGGACCGTGCCTTCAACTCTATGGATCACGATATCTCGTACCTTCTCGACGTCGACGACATCGCAGGAACCATCAAACGTCATCTTCCCGAGATCCGGCGGTTGTCCACCTCCCTCTGCATAGAAGGTCGTCCTGTCCAATACGAGTAGTTTGCCCTCGAGGACCTTGAGCACCTTCGAGGAGCACTCCAGCAGATTAGGATCTTCGTAGTAGAGCAGATGGGTTGCGGGAAGCTCCTTTGTCTCATCCTCAAGTCTTAGCGCCCTCTCATCGGCCCTCTGGGGTGGTGCAGTCCTGTGCCTCTTCGCTACTAAACCATAAAAATTGTCGGGCACCGATATCTTCACGCCCCTCTTTGCCGAGATATCGGCCACAAACTCGGGAGGGAGGCCGTGGGAGTCGTACAGCTCCACGAGTCTGCCAGCCATCTCCTCAGCGTTGGCCTTCTCGAGCATCCTCTCGACCATCGCCTCACCCCTTTTCTCGGTTTGGAGGAACTTCTCCCTCTCGGCAGCGAGCACCTCGAGCACATCTCGCTCTGCGTTTATGAGTGATGGGAAGGTCATACCCCAGTAATCGACCTGCCATTTCACGAGATCCTCGTAGGAGCCAAAAAGATTCAGGGTCTGGAGGATCCTTGCGGTCCTCCTATAGAGGAGCCGCGTCAAGTAGCCCACGCCGACGTTCGACGGGACAACGCCCTCCGAGAGGACCAAGATGAGGCTCCGCACGTGGTCCAGCACCCTGAAGATGTTCTCGAGCCCCTGAATCCTCGAGAGAAGTTCATCAACATCAAGGTCGAGCTTGGAGGCTATGACCGAGCGGATTTCAGAGACATTCTCCTTGTCGAAGCTGAACCTGCTGGCCACCTTGGCGTAGCTTTCAAGGAAGTCATCGTTAATCGAGAGGTTGGTGAGGCCAAGAACCTTCTCGAGGAGCGGACCATAGACCGCCTGGAAGCATGTCGGTTTTCCTGAGAGGACCCAGCGGAGCCTTTCCATCCCAGTTCCGGTGTCGACGGTCCTCACCGGAAGTTCAACGAGGTTTCCATCCGGAAGCTCCTTGAATTTCATGAATACTAAAGTCCCGACCTCAAGTCCGCCGAATAATACCTCGACAGAGGGTCCAGCGTTTCCGCCGCCACTCCAGACGCTCTCCTTGTAGGTGATGCCCTCTCCCGGCATCTTTAGCACCTCTGTGAAGAAGCGCTGACAATAACCGACTGTCTCATCCTTCCAGTAGATCTCACCCCACTGGGTGGAGTTGAATGCGTGGTAGCCTCCCATCTCAAAACTCGAAAGGTGCCTGCCAAGTGTCAGACCCACGAGGTCGAGGTCGACGAGGCGGATACACGGTTGTACGACGACTAGGGGGTTTGCGGGAGGTGGAACCAAGCCATTGGTCGTATATGGCTGGAAGTTCACAATGCTCGCATCATTGAGGTAGAGGTCGTCCCTCCAGCGGCAGACAACTGGATAGAAGTTTAGGAATGTATGGCCGTTCCTCTCGAAGAAGCCAACGAACTCCCCCCTAACTTGGTCAAGGGTGAGAGCCTTCCCGGGTGGGTTGCCGATGAAGGAGTATGAAACGCAAGGGGCCTCTCCACACTCCTTCTGGTCAGGCCTCATGGACCAGAAGAATTCGCCGCAGACAGAACACCTATTTCTGGTAAATCCGAGATCCTTGAAGACCTTTAAGTCGTACTCAGAAGCATCGAATCTACGCAATACCCTTCAATCCAGTCTAGCACATCCCCAACCCAGAGATATCCTTTCGCCTTCCTTAGCTAGCTGAGCGGAATTGGAGCAACACTTCGACTACTCACAATTTCAAGGCCACACAATTGTTCGATCTGTTGGAGCTCGTGCGATGAGTCGGATTCCCATACAAGCTTGGCGCGCGATAAGAGCGAAACTCTTAAGTCAATCCTTTCGAACAGCAGCGACGGTGACCGAGGAAGCCGAGATTCACAGGATCTCGAGAGCTCAGCCTGGGAGAGCGTTCGGCTGAAGACCGAATTGTCGCCTGTTCAAAATGGAGATCGATGAAAATCAGGCTCTCGGCACCTCATACTTAATCGTCAGGGGATAATTGCGATTCCATTCGATGCGGCATAAACTTTAGAAGTAAGGCCATTTGGACGGGGGTTGAACATCCTTGCACCAATTCGAGCCGAACGAATTCATCGAGAAGAGCATCAGAGGGATAAGGGAGCGCGTTGGCAACGAAGTTGCGATCGCGGCTGCATCGGGCGGGGTGGACAGCACGACGTCTGCATTGCTCGGCCATAGAGCTCTTGGGGAAAAGTTGACCGTTGTCTTCTTAGACGATGGCCTTATGAGACAGGGGGAGCCAGATGCCGTATTAGAATCGTACAGGGCACTCGGACTTAAGACGAAGCTCTTTAACGTAAGTGATGATTTCTTCGCAGCCCTCAGCAGATTGAGCGATGCGGAGGAGAAGAGAAAGGCTTTCCGGGCGACTTTCTACAGCGCACTGTCCAAGATCGTAAGGGAGATGGAGGCCCGATTTCTAATACAGGGCACTATAGCTGCGGATATTGTAGAGACCAAGAAGGGAGTAAAGACGCAGCACAATGTCCTTGAGCAGATCGGAATCGACACAGCAAAAACATACGGATATCATCTGGTCGAACCGCTGAGGGACCTCTACAAGGACCAAGTGAGGCTGGTGGCCAAGGCGCTGGGCTTATCCCCGGATAAGATCAGCAGAAGGCCGTTCCCTGGGCCTGGGCTCTCAATAAGGGTGATCGGCGAGGTGACCCGCGAGCTGATCGACCTCGTCAGAAAGGCAACTGCCATAGTTGAGGAGGAGACCGAGGGCCTTCAGTGCTTCCAGGCGTTTGCCGTCCTGACGAAGGACAGGGCGACAGGGCTCACAAAGGAAGGGGGGAGGCTGTATGGCAACATGGTGATCATAAGGGTTGTCGACTCTATAAATGCCATGACGGCCAGTCCGAACAGAGTACCATGGACTCAATTGGATAGGATGCGGAGCAGGATACTCGATGAGGTTCCGTCCGTGACTAGGGTCCTTTATGACATCACTCCAAAGCCGCCAGCAACGATAGAATTCGAATAGAGCGCGCGGTTACTACCTGGATCTTATGAAGTTATCGAATTCTATGGAAGTCATCGTCCTCTCTCTAAACGTTCTTCCCTCTATGGCTTTGAGGAGTCGTTTCTCCACATCCTGAAAATCCTGCTCGTATATGTGGAAGCTGTTAGAGAAGTCGATATATGCGCCGACACCGATCTTCTGGCCGGTCTTTGCGGTTAAGCTCTCTGCAATTCTCCTCTGCAGCTCTGTCAGGGCATACATATTCCAGAAAGCTGCCTTATAGGCATCCCTTGACCTCCAGCTCGTTTCCATAACCAGTTCACCTTCGTAGATCCTGCACCATATCCTTTGGAGGCAAGGAGGGTGCTCGATCTTGGTGTCAACCCACGGCTTCCATGTTATCGCCTGAGCTCTCCTGCTGAAACCCATCAGCTCAACTCCACCCGCGAGCTTGCTGACGCTTAGCTTTGAGACGATGTAGTCAACCTGGTTCACCTTTGTGCCATCCGGCAATGTATAATCGAAGAGCCTTTCATGATACTCGTATGGGCGCTTGCCCTCGTGCACGAGGTAGTCTTCCGTACCTTCAACCACCTCCCTCCTATAATTCGCGAGGTCGCTTAAGCTGCCACAGAGACCGCCCCTATGGATCCTAGGCTCGGAGAGGGCGTCGTTAACGACCATCAACATCGTGGAGTCCCTGCTCCACTGGTCATACTCCGTATAGGCAGAGCAGCCCTCCTTCCAAGTTCTAACGACTGCATTCTCCCAAACTTCTGCTATCCCCTTGCCCCCGATTGTAAAGACTGAAGGCTTATTCATCTAAACCGCCCTGAGGAAGTCAACTTCGATGATTACAGGGAGAGTGAGGGTAGGTTAAATGTTTCCGATGGTGCTTTTACCGCATTCACTTCTTGCTACTAAATAGGAGCATGGGCACTTTGGAATATTGTAAATGAGAGTTTTCAGATCGGTCATACCCCTTCGCGCGCTTATCTTAACGATAGAGTTATTGAGTTCTCTTAGTGAAGTCGTCTAGAGCGTATATGGCAGGAGAAAACCCAACGGTGGTATTCACACAGCCGCGACAGGTTGCCATCGAGGACCGTGGGATCCCAGTTCCGAAGGAAGGTGAACTCCTAATCAAAACAAGGCGGACTCTGATCAGCACAGGGACCGAGTTAACCATCCTCAATGGGCAATTCCCACGGGATTCAGCATGGGCCAATTATGGGAAGTTCCCATTTGTGCCTGGATACAACAACATCGGGGAGGTCATTGGTGCTGGCCCCAATGTGGATCGGGAATGGATCGGCAAGCGTGTCGCGAGCTATGGGTCACACGCACTATATGTAATCGCAGGAGCGGAATCCGTTAGAACCATCGAACGGGATGTGCCCGAGGATCAGGTTGTCTTCTTCACAATAGCGGAGATAGTGATGAACGGCGTTCGACGCGGTAGAATCGATTGGGGAGACGCTGTCGCGTTATACGGAGCTGGCCTACTAGGTCAGTTGACGGCACGATTCTGCAGGCTCTGCGGGGCAAGGCCTGTCTTTGTGATAGATGTGGCAAACAACCGCCTTCGATATCTGCCTGACGATCCCCAAGTAGTCAAGCTCAACCCTAATGAGATCGATGTGGTCTCCGCCGTTGATAAGGGCACGCGGGGCAGAAATGCAAGCGTCGTTTTCGAGGTAACGGGTAGCGCGGCTCTGATACCTTCCGAGTTCAGGGTTTTGAGGAGGCAGGGGCGTTTTGTGGTTCTGAGTAGCCCAGGGGGGGAGACGACCTTCGACTTCCATGACCTCTGCAACTCCCCGAGCTTCACCATAATAGGTGCTCACAATAGTTCCCACCCAGCTCATGCCACGCCCGAGAACCCTTGGACGATGAAGCGCCACTTTGAATTATTCGTTGATCTCTTAGCTGATGGTGAACTAGACGTCAGTCCATTAATCAGTCATCGTGAACCGTACAAGAGGGCTGTAGAGCTCTATCAGATGCTATTGAGTGACCGTTCACAAGCAATGGGAGTGATGTTAGAGTGGTAGCAGGTCGAAGCTGGGTGGATCATTGGGAGCATAAATAGGGCCTGCAGATCACCCGTTAGTGCTTTCACAAAGGCAATGCAGGCCATATACTTATACGTATACGACGTATACATCTGTTGTATTTTCTGCCCATTTTTGGCATTATATTGAGTTTAAGGATAACATTTATATGTAGTACTACGTATATACGTGTGCGTAGCCAATGACACGCACCATCCGCCTCACGATAAAAAGAAGATATGGAGAATTGGCCCTAGAAGGCGAAAGCGTGGAGGAACTCGCATCCTTGCTCCAAGATATCTCAAAGCTAGACGAAGTTGTCAAGGCCGTCCTAGAGAGCGAGAAGGCAGCACAGGCTGGAACTGAGCTTGAGGGCATAATCGCCTACAGGGGCGACAAGCCCATGATAGTCGTCAGGAAAGAACTCATGACGATAAGGGAGGCCATCATGTTATTGCTACATGCTTCCACATCTGAAGAGCTAAGAGCATCGGAGATCAACGAGCAACTCACTGAAAGCGGAATACTATCAGCCGGGTATAACGCCAGGATCTCTGAGATGACGCGCGAAGGTTTGATCGTTAAAGGTGAGATCGGGTACAAGCTTACGGAGCAAGGGAGATTGAGGATAAAAGATATTATCAAAAAGATAAGAGGCGTTGAAATTGAGTGAAGAAAAAAGTTTGAAGGTAAAGTTAGAGCTGAACGGTCAGAACATTGAGTTCACAGGAACCCCTGACGAAGTCATCTCCGCCGTACTGAAGTATCTAGCGCAGGTATATCCTGCACTAACTATAGTCAAGAAGCTGACCTTCTCACCGGACCTCGCCGAGTTGACTGAGAAGGTCTCCTCTGTTCTCTCCATCACCGACACGGGCACTCTCATGGTGAAGAAGGATATGGCGACGGAGGATGGAGTTCTGCTGATAACTTCTGGAGCCGATCTAGCGACAAAACTCGGAAAAAGGAACGACCCCTCCGTGAGCGTCGAGGAGCTAGTGTTGACCCTGAACGTTGCCGAAAAGACCGTGAGGAATGTCTGCAGTCTCCTGACGAAACAAGGTGATATAGTGCGCGACGGTAAGGGGACATATCGCATCTCACCTTCGGGGATATACCATCTGCTTACGAGGCTCGGGAGTGGTGAGGGTACATGAGCGAGGGTAGGCAATTGAGGATAAAGATCAGACTGGGTGATTACGAGGTCGAAGTGGAGGGCCAGAAGGAGGACGTGCTCGAAATCCTTGAGAGCATCGATGAGGTCGTATCGAGTGCCTCCTCCGCCCTTGGGTCTCGAAGCACTGCAGTACTTCCCGCTTCAGCCGAGACCAAGCTCGAGGAACTGCCAAACGTGCAGATGGAGAGGGACATACAGGCAGCTGACGCTATAGTGAGCATGCTCTCGACTAACTGGGGGAACAAGCCGCGCAATCTCACGGAGATAATGGCAGCACTAGAGGTCAATGCGATTCACTTCCCCAAGGGGACTGTGGCTGGCCGGCTGACCGACCTCACTAGGAAAGGTGTCCTCCGAAGAGTGAAGACTCCCAGCGGATTTGGATATGTCCTAATCAAGGGACTTCAGGAGGGATCTATATCGTAGGGATGCAGCGGACTGCCGAGCTTGGACAGGAAGCTAGGCAGTCGTTGTCGGAGACACCGACGTCCCGCCACATCCCCGCGTTCAGAGGTTTAACTCCAAGGCCTATAAGTATACCCGTTGGCCTCCAGAGATCAACTCTCCTCGGGGAACGATATCTTGCGCAGCTTGAGGGCGCTGAACAACCTGAACCGCTTGAAGTCTGCATTCTCCCGAGATACGATGAGGAAACCTGTATAGTCGGTCTCGATGCCACAGCTCTAACTCTTGGGGAATGCGAGAGTGGCGCAATCGTAGCGGTGAGGGCGGCAATGGTTTCAAAGATGAGGTCGACCAAGTACAGGGCGAAGAGGTTCGGCCCAATGCCCTTCCTCATTCCGTTCATCAACGACGAAGCCCATTCACAAGATCCGATGAGTATCCTTGAGGCATGCATTAAGGACTATGTCTCTGGTCATGTCTCTAACTCGATAATACTCTGGGATGGCCGTCTTCAGCTAATGGACGATTTTGTCGAAGGGCTCGAGTGCGCTAGAAGAAATGGGAATGTCATAATCGCATTGTCGAAAGAAGCGATCAGCCACTACCACCCTCTCTACGAGAAGATAGGGGAAGTGAATTGCCCGTTTGTAGCGATACTGAGCGATGATCGCTCGAAGTCCGTTGTCGCCGCGAGGCTCGAAACCGAGGGCCTAGTCCTCAAGGCGGAGTACTTCCCATCAAAGGGCCACGAGAAGATAGCCAAGGATTTCGCGAGGATCGTCGGTAATGATCTGCTCGGTTCGGGATATCCTGAAACCCTAAGACTTGCCCACATCCTGTGCAAATTTTCAGCAACCGAGGTAATATGTCTCAGGCAAGCTGTATTGGACAAGACCCGCATCAATGTTAGAAGGAAGAATGACGCCAGGAAGATCATCTTCGGCGGACTCTGGGGTTGAGGTTTCACCTTGTTACGGCTCTACAGAAAGGACGGCGATACCCTAGAACTCATCGAGTATCCGTCCGAGAACAGGGAGAAAGGTGGGTATCTGGGGGTAGAGGACAAGAACGGGCTTCTCGTGCTTCAGATAATAGAGACCACTTACTTGGAGATCCCGGGCCTCATCGAGGAGATGCTGAAGGCATCCCCTACGATATCGATGGAGACGAGTGAACTCGATGTGCTGGATTTGGAATCGATCCTCCAACAAGTGAAGGATGCCGTCCTTCTGAAGTGCAAGGTCAGAGGCGCTATCGTCAATGGTTCATTCATCCGAGACGTCACCTGGATTCCATCAAGGGTGAACTGCAGCGTAAAGGCAATAGACGATGCCCTCGTCCTCTCATTTCTGGCGAAGGAGGGCACTAGGCCAATACGCGTTGGTACAACTCGATCGGGCAACACACTCGTACTCGATGCTGAGGACTTCGACGGCGGCCTCACGGTGATAACTGGAAAGAAGGGGACTGGAAAATCTCACCTGAGCAAGCTGATCCTAAAGGAGTTGGTCGATTATGGCGCCCCCTGTCTTGTATTCGATGTTAATGGCGAGTACGCATCCAGCCAGCTCGGTGAAGGAGTTACGAAGGGGAGAGTAGTGACATTGGTTCCAGGGGATAACTTCAAGGTAACATTGGACTACGTGGGCCTCGATGTGTTCCTGGGATTGATGGAGCAGACGATGTCGCTGCCCTCGAACTCCAGCTGGGAGCTGAGGAGGATCTGGGAGCCACTCCAGGCGAAGGGCGGCATTACGATACGAGGCATTAGGAGCCAGATCTTCTCGGGCAGGATCAACGAGTACGTCAAAGATGCTCTCATTCGGAGACTTGACGCACTTGAGGGGTCTAGGCTGTTCACGGAGTCCTCAACCGAGAATATCACCTTCGAACAATATCTCCTCGCGAAGGAGGGCATCGCTCTGATCTTCGACCTACATCGACTTCCGAGCATCTTCAAGAGCCTTGTAGTGGAGCTTATACTGAAGAAGGTGAAGTCCTTGCTAGAGAGCCACAAGTTGCCAGCTGTCTTCCTATTCGCTGAGGAAGCGCACATCTACCAGCAGCACACTTTTTGGGAAGACATCGTTACTCGCATGAGGCATCTCGGTATCTTCTCCATATTCGTCACGAATGAGCCGAACAGCCTCTCCGAGACGATATATAGACAGGCGGACAATATCTTCCTCTTCAACTTCACGAACGAAAACGACCTGGCCTTCGTCTCGAAGGCCTCTACAGTCGATGCCCAGACCGTCATCAGCCTCGTTAAGAGCCTGCCCACACACCACTGCCTGAGCTTCGGCAGGATGACGCTTGACTTCCCGATCGTCGTCAGAGTTGAGGAGAAGAAGTACTTCAGGCCCGCAGAGACCAGGTATTTCTTCACGAGGGCTAACGGTGGCGGAAAGCGCTCGGGCCTTGATATTGTGCGCTCTCAGCCAATTCCTCAGAGATCCTGAGGAGCTGGTTGTATTTCGCAGTCCTCTCTCCCCTAGCAGGTGCTCCGGTCTTTATCTGCCCAGAGCCTATGCCCACGGCTATGTCGGCTATCATGGGATCCTCTGTCTCGCCCGACCTGTGGCTTACGACTACGCTGTAGTTGCTCTTGGTCGCGAGCTGGGCCGCATCCAGGGCTTCGGAGAGCGTGCCGATCTGGTTGACTTTGAGCAGAAGGGCATTTGCCGCGCCCATCGAGATGCCCCTTGAGAGGCGTTTGATATTGGTGACGAAGATATCGTCGCCCACGATCTGCACCCTCGAGCCAACCTTTCTCGTGATCTCCGCGAACGTCTCAAAGTCCTCTTCATCGAATGGGTCCTCGATTGAGAGCAGAGGGTATTCGTCGACGAGGTCTAAGAGCATCTGTAGCAGGTCCTCTTTCGATAGTTCCATACCGTCTACGAGGTAGTTCTTTGAGTTCCCATTATAGAGGCTGGAGGCTGCGCAATCAAGCCCCAGCGTGATCTGCTTCTTAGGATCGTAGCCTGCCGTTTCTATAGCCTTGGTCAGATTATCGAGGGCATCTCTAATGCTGGGCAGATCGGGGGCGAAGCCACCTTCGTCCCCTACGTTGATGGATGAGGGGCCATAATTCTTGTGAAGCAGATCCTTCAGGGTTTGATAAACTTCCGCTCCTGCCCTCAGGGCATCATCGAAGCGATCGAAGCCAATGGGAATTATCATAAACTCTTGAAAAGCAAGTCGAGTGCCCGCATGTTTTCCCCCGTTTATTATGTTCATGAGCGGGACAGGAAGCTTCCTGGCTTGGGGGCCGCCGAGGTATTTGTAGATTGGCTGGGCGAGGGATGCTGCTGCGGCCTTTGTGGCTGCAAGCGAGATGGCGAGCATCGTGTTGCCACCAATTACCTTCTTCTGCTCAGTGCCATCGCGCTCCATCAGGAATCGGTCTATCCCCTTCTGATCTCTGACATCAAAGCCCACCAAAGCAGGACCGAGTTCCTCATTTATCGTTGAGACAGCCTTAAGCACTCCCTTTCCACCAAATCTCGTCGGATCCTTGTCCCTCAGTTCGAGTGCTTCGTAGATTCCAGTCGAGGCACCTGAAGGAACGGCAGCACGGCCGATGGCCCCTCCCTCCGTCAGTATCTCAGTCTCAACGGTGGGATTACCGCGAGAGTCCAGTATTTCCCTTGCTTTAATCGATTTTATCCTATGAGCTCCGCCCATCTGAGGTCTGGCCATCCAGTTTTCCAGTCGCTTTTTACGGCTATCCCTTCATATGCCCAAGAGTGGGGCGCACTCAGCGACGATCAGTAAAATAACAGAGCCGAAGATTAGGTTTTTGCCCAACTGCCTATTGATCCTTGTAGCCCAAAGGATCACTCCTATCAGGACGAGTGGACCGTAGATCGCTGAGATTATACGAAGTGCTGTCTTCGCTGCCAGTGAGGCGAATCTGGCCGCTCCCTCGCCTGCCGTCGTGAGGATGTTATCTATGAAATTCGCAAACCATTCCGGAGTGGCTGGCGGAGCAGTATAGTTGCCAATGGCTGGCGTGGTTGTGTTGTTGCCCACCGGGTCGGCAGAGGCTACTCCCAGTGATGAGACCAGACAGATGGAGCACAGCAAGCTGATTATCGCCGATCTCTTCATCTCCTCCCATTGTGCCAAAATGGTATTTAATCTCCAATGAATCTGTTGTCTTGCCCCTAAATGCTACAGTTACCGCTTTCTGCGGAGCTTCATGCTCGCGGGTGGGTTTTCCCTTAGGATCTTGTCTGCAAACTCCTCGATCGTCGCATCCGGGGGCACACGCTTCTTCACATATACGCCCGTTCGGCCAATGTCATCCCTTCGGAGTAGAACTCGTTCCCTCTCCTTTATGAGATCCATGCTTATCCCGAGCTTTTTGGCAGCCTCCGACTCATAGCTAAGGAGAGATCTCGCTCTGTGTCCCCTCTCGGTCGGCTCTACGAACATGAGCCTCTTATCTATGCCTGGCTTCCTCTCGCCGGACTTGGCCTCGCTCGCGGTGCAGATCCCGCCGAACTTGTAGAATTCCCTCTCAAGCCTGCGAAGCTTCACCAGTGGAAATGTGACGATTATCCTGTCGTGGAGCTCGATGATCGCCTTCATGGCATGAGAGGGTGTAGCCATCGCTACGAGCCTCGCCTCAGGATCGTAGCCAACATTAGAGAGCGCCAGCTCCACCTTGTAAGATGGGACGACATCCATGATGACGACATCTATGTCGCTCTTCGCGCTCACGTCACCGCGTGCTACGCTGCCGTGTAGATAGGGGATGATGCCCTCGGATTCGAGCGCGATCATAACCTCGACCGCCTCCTTCCTCAGACTGTTGAGTAGCTGGAAATGCTCTTCAGTGTAGACTGCTTCTCTTATGAGAGGGCTCCTAACTGGCTTTACTCTGACCATCGATTAACAGGTTCTAATGCTAGAACCTACCTCACGGGCTTTTATTCTGTTCGCTTTAAATGTCAAGTCCTGCATATCAAGAGGAAATGCTAATATCAGCTGACCGGAATCGGCCCATCGTCGAGGGAGAAGCCCTGATTCAGGACATACTTCCACTCATAGCGCTTCTGTCCTTACCTATAGTGGTATATGTCGTGATGCGCGCTACGAAGAGGCAGAGCGAAAGGGTTGAGGCCACACCGATCTACCTGATCCTCCGCACAAAGGCCCTGAACCGCTTCCTAGTGGATGCGCCCAAGAATCACCCGAGGATTACAAAGGTCATGTCACATATTCTACTGGCGGTCTATCCGGGGTTGGTCCTGCTCTTCTTCGCGCTCTTCGGTTCAAATCTCATCAACTTGATCAGGAGGCCCACCGAAGCTAGTCAGGTGTCACTCGTGATACCAGGACTCACGATCGGGCTTAGTGACGCGCCATACCTCATAGTAGCTCTTTTCGTGGCCATTGTAGTGCATGAGTTCTCACACGCCATTATAGGCTCGAGCCAAGGTATACCCATAAAGTCGGTTGGGGTTGGGATCTTCCTCTCGCTCGGTTTTGCGCTCGTCGAGTTCAATGAAGAAGGATTCAAGGGAGCCGAGAGAGGATCGAAGATTCGGGCAGTTGCCGCAGGGCCTGCCGCCAATGTCATATTAGCAGCAGCAATAGTTCTCTTCTTCTATATCGGGCTTGCTGGCACAGCTGGCGGGATTACCGTCCTCACAACATCTATGCCCGCCAGCGCGTACATCCAACCCTTCAATGTGATAGTCAAGATAAATGAGACCGTCATAACATCTGATCAGGTCTTTAAGGCCTACATGACAACCGTCAGGCCAGGGCAGCTCCTCATAGTACATACATTTGAAGGGATTTTTTCGATAAGGGCAGGAACGAACCCGTCGAACAGCAGTAGGGGCTTCCTAGGCGTATCGGCCAGCGACTACTTCCCAAGGCTCGGATTCCTGGGCGCAAAATCCTCCTACTACTTGATCTTCCTCATGAATTGGATGAACGTGGTCAACATGAGCTTGGCGGTATTGAACGTAGCTCCCGTAGCTCCCCTCGATGGCGGAAAGATCATAGATGAGGTGTTGTCGGGGAGGAACGCATCTTTCGTGGGAGCTGTCAAAGTCGTGATATTCTCCATGACAGCGGTTATCCTACTGGGGAACTTCGTCCTCTCGTTCTACAGGTTCGGGCTATGAGCGCAGAGCTATGTGATGGCTGCGGGGAGGAGAATTGTAAGCATCCGATCGCATTCACAGGGGAGAGACTATGCGACAAATGTTTCAGGAATAGATTTCTAAAGCGGGTGAAGAGGACGGTGAATAAGCATAACCTCCTGACACCGAAGAGCAAGCTCACCATTGGAGTTTCTGGTAGCCCCCAGAGCCTGGCGATGGCGAAGGTGATGTGGGAGCTTGAGGGCAAATACAACGATGTCATGGTCTCTTTCGTTCATATCATGAGATGGGGCGACATGGAGGAGGTCAATGCCGTTCGAGGTGCCTTCGAGAGGCTGCGCCTTCCGTTGCAGAAACTCAAGGTCATATCATTGAAGGCGAAGAGGGGCTTCTGTCTCAAGGAGCTCGTTGAGGAGAAGGTCATCTCCCGGGGAGGTGTATGCAGGGCATGTAGGAACCTTATGCACTCCGTCTTGACAGTTGAGGCAATTAGAGATGGTAGTGGCATTTTAGTTCTAGGCGACACAGCGGACGAGCTGGCAGAAGAAGCGCTGTTCATGCTGAGTGCTGAGAGATATAGGAGGATCGAGATCATAGAGGCGAAGAGGGCGCTTTCAAATGGCAGGCTCTATAGGGTCCTTCCGCTGAGCCATGTCCTCAAGTCGGAAGCGGCTAGCTACCTTGATTCCTTGGGTTTCAGCCTAAACTATTCGTGTACCTATGGCGGGATTCGGAGAAGGGAATTCTCGGGCCTGACGGCACAACTGGAGGCAAAACAACCTGGGTCCGCCTTCTCGGCCATAAAGTCATTTCTAGACCTTTCCGAGGCCCTGGGATGAAAGAATTTATCCCGCGAATACAATGCGTCGCTTGGCGGCGGGTCGGGCCGGGGGGCTTGTCGTCCCCTCAACCTGAAATCGACAACACGCAGGGGCCAGTAACCTGATGGGCGTGACCAAGCGCCTCGGGGGACCTGTTCGTTGCGGGATGAGACTCAGCTCTGTCGGATCGGTGTAGGAGTAAGCGCATCCGTAGGGGTGCGTTGAATCCCTAACCAGCGAAAGCGCTAGGCCGGGGACGGAGCAGCGGTAAGTTGGGCTACCGGATGCTGGCGGAACCACTGGGTCGACTAGCGCGGGCAGCGTGCTCCGAGGAAAGCTTATCGCCACCTGATGGGTCCGTCGCTACTCAAGCCCCCAGTGATTTGAAATCATTTCATAGAAAACTTTTATGAGCTTGACCACAGATAGGTATACCTTGAACGGAGGGAGTTGAGTTGCAGGCGTATATCATGATCAAGACGCAACCCGGACGATTATGGAAAGTTGCAGAGGACGCGCTTAAAATTGAAGGGGTGAAGATGGCCCACGCCGTTACGGGCGAGTATGACGTTATCGCCTACATTGAATTCATCCGCATTGAGGAACTGGGACTGATTGTAGATTCAATACAGTCAATAGAAGGCATACTTCGGACACATACGGCCATAGTAATGGCCCATAGGTTTTCAGAATAAGTTGCACTTTCGCAACAATAGTTCCTATAGGTTCCGAACTTTGGTAACACACTGTTCAATGAAATATAGCGAAGTCGATGTATTTGAGTGAAAGCCAATCTCGAGAGCGGAAGAGTATATTCAGTTTCATGGAAGTATTTCGTAAGGTTACTTACTATGATCTTTTCACTCCAAAGCTCACGTGGCCCATCAACAACTATTATGTCGTCGCTTAAATCATCCCTTGAATTTCTTCGTTATCTCTTGGAGCTTCCTATTTGCTTCTTCCAGAGCTTCCTTCGCCTCTTTTACTGCTTCTTTAGAATACTCCTGCGTTAGCTTGTGGCGAAGGTCCATGAAAGTCATGGCAAGATCCCTTGCAGCACTCCACAGCTCCTTAGTCTCCTCCGAGTAAAGACCTGACCACATACTGCCCATGAAACCGTATCTAGGTCTGAAATGTGCGAACCGTTCGCTTAACTCCTTGCGCATTTTTGAGTACTCCTCGAGGAGCGATTTGCCACCCTCCGTCAGGGTGTAGCGCCGTATGCCGGTCTCTTTCTCTGCAGCTTCTTTCACGTAGCCTATGTCCTGCAGCCAGGCGAGCAGAGGGTAGATCGAGCCTGGGCTTGGCCTCCACCATCCATTAGTATCTTTTTCTATCTCACTCATTATCTCAGAGCCCGACATGAGCTTTTCATTCAAAAGCCTCAAGACATTGTAGCGAATGAATCCTTTGGGGACCATCGCCATATGTCTCATCTTATGGTGATTTGGATACATACTTTATCAACTTAGATATCAACATTGATATCATATGTTTTTTATAAATATCCCTCATTACATATCGAAAGTTATTAGCAAAATCGAATTAAATCGATCAATATTTTACAAAATGATTGGACCATTTCCCACGAATTCAGCGGTTATACGCGGTAATCTTTGCTTACGCCAACCTTAATGTCGTTCTCTATCAGAGTCCTAAAGGCGTAGACGAGATCCCCTTCTCTCCAGTCCTGTTTGTTACCCAACAGTAGGCAATCATATCATTAAATGTAGCGAGCGCTTCTACGGTCTCTTGGGATTGAAATCGAAGTAGAACCTTCCATTTACCAAGATCAAGACCCTTGAATCTACCATATTGAGGATGAGCATTTTCGATAGCAGCCATTACGCCTTCCAAATGCGCTTAGAGGCATTAATAGCCAATATCTAACACAATATGAGAAACCACTTATATATCCTAATTGGTGTTGTCATGTCGTAGAGCTTGAACAGCAATAGCGCCGATAATTTAGATGAACTTGAGAAAAAAAGCATAATGATAATAAGGGAAGCAATGGCTCAATTTAAAAATCTTGCAGCACTCTGGAGCACCGGGAAAGACTCAACAGCAACGCTCTGGCTGTGTAGAAAGGCCTTCTTCGGTAAGATACCCTTTCCAGTTATACACCTAGATACCGGATGTAAATTTCCAGAGATATACGAATTCAGGGAAAGGCTAGCAAAGGAATGGAACCTTAATTTGATTGTGGCTAAGAATAAGGAAGCAATAGAAAGAGGAGTATCGCCAGAGAATGATAGATTCGAATGTTGCACATTGCTGAAAACCCAAGCTCTTAAGGATCTTCTCGTGAAGGAAAAATTTGACGCCCTGATTCTGGCGATACGGAGGGATGAGCACGGAATACGTGCCAAGGAGAGATACTTCTCCCCAAGGGATGAGAACTTCAAGTGGAATTATGGTGATCAACCGGCCGAGATGTGGGACCTTTACATCAAGCCATCTGAGGACTTCTCCCACATGAGGGTCCATCCCATTCTACATTGGACGGAGTTGAACGTCTGGCAATATGTGAAGCGAGAGGGGCTACCTGTGAATCCCCTCTACTTCGCGAAGGACGGGGAGAGGTACAGGAGCTTGGGCTGCAAACCGTGCACCGCTCCCATTAATTCAAACGCAAGCACCATAGATGAGATTGTTGAGGAGCTTGAGACGTCGATGACACCGGAGAGGGCCGGAAGGGCGCAGGACAAGGAGAAGGCCTACATGATGCAGAAGCTGCGAAGCTTGGGCTACATGTAACAGCTTTTAGGAGATTTCCGAAAGAAAGGAGCTCGATGAATAAAGATGAGTCTGTCCAAGATCAACCTCGTCGTGATAGGACATAAGGATCACGGGAAATCGACTCTGATCGGAAGGTTGCTGTATGATTCAAATTCGATTCCACAACAGAAGCTGCAGGAGGTCGAAGCCGAGTTGAAGAAGGCAGGAGATGAGGGCTTCAGATTTGCGTTCCTTCTCGACACCCTCGAAGAGGAGAGGAGGGGTGGCCTCACGATAGACATAATGCAGATGCCCCTTAAGACCGAGAGGCACATCTACACCATCATCGACTGCCCTGGTCACAGGGAGTTCATCAAGAAGATGCTCACCGGGGCATCTCAGGCCGATGCGGCAGTGCTCGTAGTATCGGCGAAGGAAGGGATAGAGGACCAGACTAGGCAGCACGCGTTCTTGGCCAAGACGCTCGGCATAAGGCAGCTCGTGGTTGCTATCAACAAGATGGATCAAGTGGGATACGAGGAGAGCGCCTTCGTGAAGATCTCCCAATTCCTTGACGAGGTTCTCAAGTCGCTGGACTTCTTGAATACTAAAATGGTGCCGATCTCCGCACTCAACGGTGACAATGTCTTCTTGCGTTCGCATAACATGAAATGGTACAATGGCCTTACGCTCATCGAGACATTAGATAGTATCGTAGAGCCTAGCCAATCATATGCGGACAAACCCCTTCGAGGATGCGTTCAAGACATATACGATCAGCATAACGGTGGAGTGGTCGTCTGTAAGATCGAGACCGGCGTGCTTGAAAGGGGAAAGAGCGTTTACCTCTCGCCATCTGGTAAGATAAGATCTGTAGAAGTAATAGAGATGTTTGGCACCCAGCTTGATAGGGCCAAGCCAGGCGACTCTGTTGGCCTTGTGATGAAAGAGATTCAAGGTATACGCCGGGGAGAGGTCATAAGCTATCCTGAAACACGGGCGAGGATAGTAAAGAGTTTCATTGCCAATGTGATCCTGTTCTCAAGCATTGAGATGAAGAATGGCGACATGTGTGTTATACGCTGTGGGACAGCTGAGCGAAAGTGCAGGATGGATGAAATCCTCGCCGAGATCGATCCGATCAAACTCACCATGAATGCTGTTTCTCCAAAGTCATTAACGGGTGGTAGTGTGGCGGAAGTGAAGTTTGAACCTCTAGAGCCCCTGTGCATAGAGATATATTCCAACTTCCCTCCTTTGGGAAGATTTGTCATCGAAGGCAAGAGGGGAGCGATCGGAGCAGGTATTGTCCTCGATGTCGAATACGATGGCATTCTAAAAGTGTAGAATAAGTCGAATGATAATTAATCATTGGCTATTACTTATATTGGTCCCTTCGGGTAAATGATGTGATCATTCACTGGTCAGGTGGAAAGATGAAGAAGATGAAGATACTCTTCGTATGTCTAGCTAATGTTGATAGAAGCCCTACAGCTGAGGAGATGTTCAGGAGCAGGCCCGATCTGGAGGTTATTTCGGCTGGGATTTCGGCAGTTGGCGGTAGACAGCTGACCGAAGAACTTGTGAAATGGGCTGACAAGATTTTCGTCATGGAGCAGGAACAGGCTGAATACATCGAGGCAATGGTAAAAGGAGCGAGATCAAAGACGGTCGTCCTAGATATACCGGACATATATCCCCGTAACCACCCAAAGTTGAAAATGGTCATCAAAGATCGTGTCACACCACACTTACCAAATTGTTGCTCCTGAAGGTTATTTAGAAGTGCCCCTTTAATCGTCAATGGCATTCGATAATTCCTGCCAAGGAGACCGCGATCACTTTAACTCTGACCTTATTCTCAATAGGGTAGCTCCCATCAAAGATAATCCAAGCCATTAAGGTATCGGTTTCGAGCACGCGTAGATTTAATAATACAGGCCTCTCATGGCCTGAACACAATGAGCAAACCCAGCATTCCGTCAGTGAGGTTTGGCCTGATACCAGCAACGCTCACACCTATGGATAGTAACTTCAAGGTCGACTACGATCAACTTGGGAAGTACATCGATTGGATATCCGGGTTCAGGGTGGGGGGATTGGCAGTTAATGTGGATACCGGCGAGGGACCTCACCTCTACCTTGAGGAACGCGTAGAAATACTCCGCGCTTTCTCCAGAAAGATCAAGGGAAAATTCCCTATAATTGCCGGACTTCACGCGAGAAACACCGAGGAAGCTGTAAAAATAGGCATGGAAGCAAAAAAGGCGGGCGCGGATGGACTCTTGGTCTTTCCCCATCCTGCCTTCACCGGGGAGCCAGTGGAAGAGATAGTCTACGCATACCATAAGGAAATTTCAGATATGGTCGGACTCCCGATAATACTGTTCCATCTTCAACCTGCGTTGGGGGGAGTTGAATTCAAACCGGATGTGCTGAATAGATTGGCCGGCATAGAGAATGTCGTCGCGATAAAGGAGGCCTCCTTCGACGCCAAGAAGTTCATAGATATCGTCCGATTTCTGAAGGGGAGCCCCAAGAGGATTACGATATTGACCGGTAATGACAATTTCATCTATGAATCCCTAGTCCTTGGGGCCGAAGGGGGTCTTTTGGGCTTTGGAACGATCGCTACGGACAGGCAGATCGAGATGTTCCAACTGGCTTCCCAAGGGAAGCTCAAAGAAGCTGGTGAAATATGGGAGCAGCTATTACCGCTGGAAGAGGTCATCTTCGCGGCTCCAGTACGCAATTACAGGGCGCGCCTAAAGGTGGCTCTATCAATCATGGGTGTACTCGATGCTGCATATGTCAGGCCTCCCCTGCAATCGATTTCAAAGGAAGAGGAGGAAGGTATAAGAGAGACACTAAGAGATTTGAGGATGATTTAGGGTAAAAAGTCCGTGGTAGATTTAGCAGTCGAGATTGCTGGTATTACATTTAGGAATCCTGTAATAGTGGCTTCAGCGCCTCCAACGCTCTCCTCGAAACACATAGTCAAGTGCATCAGAAGGGGAGCCTCAGGGGCTGTGACTAAGACGATAACATACGATCGTTCTCAGCAAGTCCAACCGAAACCCAGGATGCACGTCGTAAATCCTAGGGATGCGCTTGCGGGCAAGTTTTACTCATTCTACTCCATAGACCTAATGTCGGAGTATGAGCCCGAATCATGGGTAAAGGAGATAAAAAAGGCCAGAAATGAATTGGGAAGCGAGGGCGTCATCATAGCAAGTATTGCTGGAAGAACGTATGAGGAATGGAAAAAGCTCGCTCAACTGATGGAGGGAGCGGGCTCAGATATGCTAGAGCTCAACCTCTCGTGCCCTCATATAGAGGAGGGGGAGCTCATGGGCAAAGGAGCCTCTTATAACCCCGATATTGTTGCAAACATAGTTAAGGCGGTTAAGGATTCAACCTCGATCCCAGTCATCGGAAAGCTAACGCCTCAGGGTGTGAATCCGGTGCTACTCGCGAGAACGATGGTGTCTTCAGGTATTGACGCATTGGTTTCGACCGCAAGATTCCAGGGTTTGATCATAGAACCTGAAACCGGAAAGCCCTCATTGTGGCCCAGTTTTGGTGGATATGGAGGACCGTGGCAGGTTCCCATAAGCCTTAGTTGGACCGCACATATCGCCATGGAGAATCTTGGAAGGCCCATCATAGGTTCTGGAGGAATATCAACATGGGAGGATGCCCTCAGCTTCATCCTCGTTGGGGCCTCGGCAATACAGCTATGCACGACAATAATGATAAGGGGATACGACATCATAGAGGAGATAAACAAAGGTCTAGGGGTTTGGCTGGACAAGAAGGGATTCGGTAGGATGACTGAAACGATTGGGATCTCTTTGAAGGATATGATCCCACTTGAGAAACTTGAAAGGCGAAAAATCTATCGCATCGCCGTCGATAAGGCGAAGTGCACAGGATGTGGCATATGTGTGAATGTCTGCCCTTACAGTGCGATAACGCTCACCAATAGAAAGGTGATCGTGGATGGAGAGAAGTGCGATAACTGTAATCTTTGTGTATCCCTCTGCCCAGTACGCGCCCTAAGTCTGGTTGAACGCGAAAGTTCCCCTTAAACGCTCAATAGCCTTAAACTTTTATTGGGTGTAGTGATAAGTTGATAGAGTGAATATGCCCTTACTTTTCTAACCACTATAAGACAACCTTCTTAGCTATGCTGATGAGTGTTCTGAAATTTCTTGAAACACCATATTTTAGTGCTTTCTGCCCAATCACGCTGGCTCTATTAGATTTAACCTAACTGGCACCATAACGGCTTCTTTCCACTCATCCTCTTATCCAATTATTCCTCTCTTTAAGTCAAGGATGTATGAGGATATTTATATAGATAAAACATTTATCTATCTTAATCTTCATACTGTGCAATGACAAAGGTAAGCGTCGCAATAGCAGGAGTTGGAAATTGCGCCTCAGCTCTCATACAAGGAGTCCATTACTACTCCAACGAAGAGGATGACACGGGCCTCCTCCATAGAAGTATCGGGCCATATGATGTGGGGGATATCAAGTTTGTAGCGGCCTTTGACGTAAACAAGACAAAGGTTGGAAAGGACCTTTCGGAGGCGATTTTCTCTAAGCCGAACAACACGCTCGAACTCTCAAGACCACCGAGGATGGGAGTAAAAGTGCAAATGGGGGCAATCCACGATGGTATCGGCAAGTTCTTAGAAAAAACAATTGTTGTCAGTGAGAAAGATGAAGTTGATGTTGTGAAGGAACTACAGGACGTGGGCGCTGATGTCCTTGTCAATTATCTCCCAGTTGGAAGCAACGTTGGCGCAAAATTCTATGCTGAAGCGGCTATCAAGGCCAGGTGTGCTTTTGTGAATGCAATCCCCGTCTTCATAGCTTCGGATCCTGACTGGCAGAAGAGGTTTCAAGACGCACACTTGCCAGTAATAGGAGATGATGTGATGAGCCAATTGGGAGCAACGGTCCTTCACAAGACCATCGCAAAGCTTCTGGTTGAGAGAGGCGTCAAGATCGAAGAAAGTTACCAGCTTAACATAGGTGGTGATACCGATTTCCTCAACATGCTCGAGCAGGAGAGACTGAAGTCCAAGAGGGAGAGCAAGACAAGTGCTGTCAAGGCAATGGTTCCATATGAAATCCCCCTCAGGATAGGGCCCAGCGACTATGTCGATTTCCTCGGAAACGAGAAGGTCTGCTATATCTGGGTGAAAGGAAGATACTTCTGCAATGCTCCCCTCTCAATGGACGTGAAACTTTCGGTTATAGATGCCCCGAATAGTGCTGGAATAATAATTGACGCAGTACGAGTTGCTAAATTAGGGCTCGAAAGAGGTATCGCAGGACCACTGATCAGCATGTCAGCTTATGGCTTCAAACATCCTCCAATTCAGCTGCCATACGAGGAAGCCAAGAGGAAGCTGGAGTCTTTCATAAGGGGAGAAGAAATTAGTTAAGCGAGCAGATGCTAGAAAATTTCTTGTCAAGGTAATACCAATCTTAAGTGTAAAAATTGTATCCAGAGTAGAAAGAGGTGAAAGTGAGAGTGAGCGTGAGCGAGTGATTGTGTGTGTGGGATTAAATTTTAAACCCAAACCCAAACCCAAATTAGATCTTGATTTCTGCTAGATTTTTATTCTTTGAAAGAAAAAACTAAATATTTCTTAAAGTATGTGAA
>Ga0315282_10000581_pt1 | contig 71752 bp, 77 predicted proteins | sample YL17G07_20_MG_FD_203693 | JGI IMG/M metagenome (GOLD analysis project Ga0315282, IMG submission 203693) | Sediment microbial communities from Yellowstone Lake, YNP, Wyoming, USA - YL17G07_20 | ecosystem: Environmental > Aquatic > Freshwater > Lake > Sediment | place: USA: Wyoming | collected... | reverse complement strand
CGCCAGGAGCGCACCGTGTTGGAGTACTTCCGGCCAGACTCGAAACCCGGTCCGACGCCTGCTCTTGAGAGAACTCGATGACGTCCCCGAAACTGCGTGACGCACTGCGGCAGTGGGGCCGCCACCCCCTCGTTTCCATTGGCATCATCGCCATCATAGCGGTTGGCGTCGCAACAACTACAGCCCTTTTCGCGGTTGTTGATGGTCTTCTACTGCGGCCGCTCCCGTATCGCGAAGGCCATCGCTTGGTTTCACTGAGATGGCCTGCGGCCCCCGCTCTCCGGCGGTTGACGGCCCCCGAGCGAGAGCGGTTGAGGGACTCTGTCGAGACGACACCGCTACTCTGCGAACGCGCCGTCGCCGGGTTTGGCGCGCTGTTCGACGCTCAAGGCGAGCCGGCGCTGGTGAATACAGCGGTGTCGTCGAATCTCTTCGAAGTCCTCGGCGTCAGACCCCTGGCAGGCCGTGGTCTGACGGCAGACGACCTAGACAAGGATCCCCCCATCGTCATCATTGGACATTCGCTGTGGCGAACGCAATTCGGCGGTGACCGAGAAGTCCTCGGCCGTCGGACGACTCTCGGCGGACGAAACGTGGTGGTAGTCGGCGTGATGCCTCCCGATTTCGATTATCCCGCCGGGACAAACGTCTGGAGCTCGCTGGGGCGCTTTCAAGCACAGTCGATTCCAACCGTTGCCCGCTTGGCCCGGGGCGCGACCGCTGCACAGCTCCAACGCGCACTCGCGCCCGTCGAGGTCCGGCCGCTTCGCGAGACCGTGCGTCCGAAAGGGGCACTCACGCTCCTGCTGCTCCTCGGCGGAAGCGGGTTCCTGCTGTTGATCGCGTGGACACAGGTGGCGGCCCTGCAGCTCGCGCGTTTTCCCGACCGGTTGCGTGAGGTCGGCGTACGTGTAGCGCTTGGAGCGTCGCACCGCCACCTAGTCGGACAGTTTGCCGTCGAAGGGCTCGTCCTCTGCCTGCCGGCCCTCGCAATCGCGTGGCTCCTCTCGTCCTGGTTCAGCGCCATCGCCGCGGCTGTCCTTCCGGCCGAGATGATGCGCGGCCAGCATGTGGTCGCGGACATGCGCGTGTTCCTGTTCGCCTGCGCGCTCACCGCTATGGGTGTGCTCGTGTGTGCGGTCGCTCCGGCCGCGACGCTGCTGCGCCATCAGGCAGCAGACTCCCTCAGGGGTGAGATGTTCGCAGGGCAGTCGCGAGCCGCCGGTTCGCGGATTCGACGAGCGCTGCTGATGGGACAACTGGCAGTGACCGCGTTGCTGCTCTATGTCGCTGGCCTCGCCACACACGCGTTTATCGCCGTCGATCGCGTAGACCTGGGGTTCGAGCCGCGAGGCTTGTTGGTCGTGTCGATGCGCGCCACCGCCATGAACGACAACCCGGAAGCCGCGGTGGCGACGCGAGAACTCCAAACCGTCGCCATGCTCGGGAATCTGCGGCGTGTGCGAGGGGTGACGGGGGTGGCGGCGGCGACTACCTATCCGCTGCGGCAGGGCGGTTTCGTGGCGGGACTCAGCGTCCCGGCATCGCCCGCATGGGAGCCGATGTCCGTGCGTATCAACCGCGTGACGCCCGAGTACTTTCGAGTGGTGCGTCTCCCGGTACTCGCAGGGCGGATCCCTGCGGATGCGTCGCCGACACAGCACGCTGTCGTGAACGAGACCCTTGGTCGGGCGTTGAGCTCAGAGGGTCCGGTGATTGGTCAAGAGATTGCGGTCGGCGGGTTCCGGGCGCAGATCGCTGCCGTGATCCGAGATTGCGTTAGCGACCGTCCTGACGGGTTGATGGAGCCGCAGGTCTACCTCCTGTCGACGAGCGGCGTCTCTCTCGCGTTGGTCCGGGCATCGGACGACGCGGCAACGATGGCCGCCCTGCAGGCTGTCGTCGACCGGACTTCGTACCCGGCCAAGGGACGCCGCATCCGCCGAGTCGACGACGATCGGCGGCGCGCGAACGCGGACTATCGAGCGCGCATGCTGCTTCTTGGGGTGCTTGCAACGGTGGGGCTCTCAATCGCGATCCTGGGCGTTGGCGGGGGCCTCTATCACGAGGTCACACAACAGACCCGTGCGATTGCGATCAGGACAACCCTCGGTGCGCAACCCGGCGACATCGTTTGGAGGATCATCCGGCGAGCGCTTGGATGGGCTTCGTGTGCGGGGCTCGTGGGGTCAGCGGCCGGCGCAGCGGCCGGACAGGCGGCTCGCTCGCTGCTCTTCAACGTGTCCGGCTTTGACGGACTTACGATACTTGCGGTCTGCGGGCTGCTCGGTGCTCTCGCCCTGACCGCCAGCTATCCTGCAGTCCGACAGGCTCTGAGCGTCGACCCGGCCAGCGTGCTCAGGCACGAATAATCGCGTACTACACGCCAGATCGGGAGGTCGACGAAATGGTGTGCGAAGAGCGGGCTAAGGCGTTCGCCGTGATCATGCTTCTGGGCCTGTGCGTAACACTCGCCGCCACGCGACTGGTGGCGGCGGCTCGATTCAATGCGGTCCCGCCGGGTCGGTCGTCCAGTGCGGATCGTGCCGAAGCTCTGCTCGAGAAGGCGAGGGCGGCGCTCGGCGGCACTGGAGCACTCGACGACGTGAAGTCTCTGATACTGCGGAGACACGATAAGACCACCATCAAGATCCTCTTCCCCGACCGGTTGCAGACGATCGACAGCACCCCCTGGGGAGACGCCATCAATACGCTAGATGGGGACAGGGTCTGGGTGCGAATGCCGAAACTCCCGGATCGTTTCGCTGCCCCATCGGCGACGATTGAGGCTGGCACCTCGGCCGTCGCGCAGGCCGCCCGCCGTCATCAAATCGTCGAATGCTCCCTGAAGTACCTGCTCCGCCCTCCAGTGGGTTACCGCATGAGCAACCGTTACGCGGGAAAAGTGACGTTCGGCAGCACGACGGGTGAGGCGGTGGAGTTCGCGGGGCCCGACGATTACTGGGTGTCGATGATCTTCGATGCGTCGACGGGGCTTCCGAAAGCGCAAGTGCGCAGGATCGTCGGCAATCCCCAGGTGAATGGGACGCACTTGATACAGGAGCTCAGAGACTACCGACGAAGCGGCGATATTCTGCTTCCGTTCGAAATCGCCGAGTACCGTCTCCGGCTTGGCAGGACGGAAGCGATGGCGGTCTGGAAATTCGCTATCGAGGTGAACCCGCCATTGAAGGAAGCGGATTTTCGCGAACCATCCGCACGGTGACTCGGCAGCGGAAGGTGCGTCAACCATCTGGCGCGATTCGTGAATCCCCGCACAAGCATGTGTGACGATCTCAACCTGGCGCCCGAGCGCGGGCCGAATGTCTGGAACAAGGCGCGGGAACGGGCAGACGAGCACCCGCAGGCCGGCCGTGCGATCGGCGGGACGGCCATGCTGGCGGCCGGACCGATAGCGGCCTTTGTCGGCGGCCGGATGCTCTACCGGGCGGTGAAGGATGCGCGCGCGTCCGCGAGGCCGGATGCCGAGGCGGCGTCCGGCCCCTTGCAGCGCGACATCGTCGACGAGGAATCGGCCGAATCGTTCCCGGCAAACGACGCGCCGTCGTGGACGGTTGCCGACGGCGCCACGCTGGACGCTCGCACGCGCCGGTGACGCCACACGTCATACGACATACGTCATACCCTACACGCCGCGGCCGTGCGTGGCGATGACCATGTCGAGATCACGCGGGTGAATCGCCAGGTCGTCCACCATCACGGTGGGCAGGTCCGGGTACTTCACCCAGGATCCGCCGCGGTCGAAGCTCAGGTACAGTCCGATTTCCGTGCCCGCCTATCAGCAGGTTCGCGTTCTTCGGGTCCTCGTAGACGAAGTGCACCGGGTTGTCCGCGGGGAGGTTGCCGGCGATGCTGTGCCACGTCCGCCGCGAATCAGCGGTCCGATAGGCCAGCGGAGCGTAGTTCCCCGATCGATAGCCGCCGACGGCCAGGTAAGCGACCTTCCGATCGAAGTGGCTCGCGGCAAGCCGGCTCATCCACAAGCCCTTCACCGCCGCCGGCAGGTTCGGCGTCAGGTCGGTCCACGTTCCGCGCTCGTCTTGCGTGATCCACGCCTTGCCGTCGTCCGTGCCTGCCCACAGCAGGTTCGCCTGCGCCGGTGATTCGGCGATCGTGAAGACGACGCCGTAGGTTTCCGCGCCGCTGCCGGCCGTCATGATCCTGGACGGCTCCTGCGCGGAGAGGCCGGGGCTGATCGCCTTCCAGTTCTCAGCGCGGTTCGTGAGCGCGAAGATGCGATTGCCACCCAGGTAGATCGTGCCCTTGTGGTGCTGGCTGGCGACGAGCGGCGAATCCCAGTTGAAGCGGAACCCGACCTGACCCTCGGCCGGCGCCGGGCGCAGCATCTTCACCTGGCCGCTGTTCAGATCCAGCCGGTAGAAGTCGGCCGACTGCGACTCGGCATAGACGATGTTCGGATCGGCCGAGTCGAAGGCGCAGCCGAAGCCGTCGCCGCCGTAGATGTTGATCCAGTCGGAGTTGAGGATGCCTTCCTTGGTCCGCGTCGCGCTCGGTCCCAGCCAGTTGGCGTTGTCCTGCAGGCCGCCGCAGATGCGGAATGGCGTGCTCGTGTCGAGGGAGATCCGATAGTACAGCCTATGGTCTGCCTCCGCTCCGTTTTCGTCGGCGTGACCGTCGGAGCGCTCCGCACGGCCCGCCGCGGAACAGGCCGCCGGCTGCGCTCTCGAGCGGACTGGAATTTCCGACAGGCATGGGATCCAGCCCTGGCTGGATTGTTCGACGGAGGTGGCTGTGTCACTGGCACTAAGTGCTTCGTGCTGGAAGGCGGCAATCTGGGCATGACCTACCACGTTCGCTTCACGCAGCATCCCACCGTCGCCGCGCAGAGGAACGCGGCAACGCCCCGGACACTCCAGGAGATGCTGGCGCTCATCGCGCCGTTCGACACCGTGCACTACATCGGCCACGCGGCGCCCGCGTCGCTGCTGTTCCAGTCGGCGCGCTTCGACATCGGCGTCACGGAACAGGAGTCGCTCGACTTCTTCAACGCCGCCAGCCAGCCGAAGCAGATCCGGTGGTACGACAGCGGCCACGAGATGGGAAACGATCCGTCGGTCGTCAAAGATCGCGTGGAGTTCCTTTCGAAGCAGCTCTCGTTTCCATCCGCCCTTCCGCTGCTGCTGAAGGAGATGGGGCTGGCCAACCGCTGATAATCGCCTGGCGCAAGCGGATCTTCGGCGCCAGACACTTACCAGGGCACGATTCGGAACGGGGCGAGCACGCGTTGCTGCTGGCCGTTGCCGGTCATCACGATCTCCAGCACATAGTCGGACGTTGCGAGCGGCGCGAGCGCGAGTTCACCGGCAATCGTTCGTGTCCCGGACGACCGGTCCTCGCCGGTCTGAATCGGCAATGGGATCGGCGTTCCGTTCCGCCCCAGCAGTCGAACGCCGATCGTTCCGCCCTCGCCCTCGAGTGGAATTTGCCGTCCAGCCGGCCGGTCGAGTAGTAGCTGATCAGGTAATACGAAGTCATATCTGCGGCGATGCGCGCCAACGATTCGATCGCGAAGGCGGGACAGGTCGGTGCTCGGCGCGACGAGTGTCGTCGAGCCCGGCGGCGGATTGCCGGTCCTGTGGTCCGCCAGCGATGAGTCGAATACGGCCAGGCCGCGCGGATCGACCGGGTAGAACGTGCAGTTGGAACGGTTCGCTTCTTCCAGGATGGTGCGGAAATCGCGTTCGTCGTCCATCTGCGATAGCGCCATCCGATCGCGGTCGCAGGTACCCGAGCGCACGGCTCCTTGCGGCGGGCGGGTCGTCAACTTGCCCGTGCCCGGATCGATGCCGACCGGCGGGCCGGTGGGCGCCTGGCAGTACAGCCGGCGCGCGAGCGCGTCGTTCGGGTGGAACAGCAGCCAGCCGTCGGAAATCGCCAGGATGGCCTTGCGTTCCTCGCGCACCGTGCGCAGGTAGCGGACGAGATCGCCCAGCGCGTCCAGCGTCTGCTTCTCTCTTCGGCGCTCGATCATCTCATCGGCGACGCCGCGATCGTCGTCGGGGCAGCGGGATGTCGGCCCGAGACCCGGATAGCACATTCGATATTCGTCTTCGATGGGATCCTTCGAGTTGATCTGATCGCGTTCGCCCCACGTCCAGTAACGCGAGAGCATCCCCTCGATCGTGCCGGTTCTGCGGGCAAACGTGATCTGGGTGGCCGCCATCTCGGGCGTCATCACGGCGACGAGATCGTCGCTGCCAATCGCGCGGTCGAGCATGTCGATGAGCGGTTGCCTGATCGCGTGAGAGCCCCCGACATCGACGAAATTGAAATCGAGGAAGATGACGAACACGCGCGAGCGCGCCTCGGCCGCCATCTGTCGCGATTGGGCGACCGTGTTCGGTTCGATCCGTTCCGACTGTGAGCCGCCCGTCCGCACGACGATGTGGTCGAACGTCTCGATCTTCTGTGGCCGGCCGTCCTCCAGGATCTCGCACTCGTCCTGGCGCAGATCCTGGACGGGGACGCTGTTGAGAAGTGGATAGAGATCCACCCTGACGAAGTTCGCCCCGGTGCGGAATGTCGGGGTGGCGGGCTGCTGATCGGCGGGCGCCGTGGACTGACCGGCCGACTGGGGTCGAGAAGCAGCGACGGGCACGCCCCGCCAGCCAAACGCGACGGTTGGTGTAAGACAAAGAAGCAGGACGGCTGGGCGAAAGCGCGACGTTCGAAACTGTCCGCTCATGGGAAGGCCCGGGTCCGAGCGGCAGGCTGGCAATGCCCAGTATACCGCGGTGAGTGACGACTCGGCGGCGGGCGGCCGCTGCTAGGTTGCTCCCTTCTTTCGCACCAGGTCCGGCGTCAGCAGTCCCTGTTGCAGTCCGTAGCGCCGCCAGGCCGCGTGCTCCTCGTTCACCTGCGCGCGAAGGTTCGGATCGGTGAACAGCCGCAGCGCGACCGCCGCGCCAATCTTCGCCGTCTGCACGAGGCCCTTGTGCCCCTCGGGGCTGATCGTGATCGCCGCGTTCTCGTAGGAATGGCCCGCGACCTCGGGAATGCCCGCGACGGCCGCCTTCACCTGGACGCCCGGCACGTTGACCGCGCCGATTCCCGACTCGTCCCAGCCGGTCGGATCGCCGAGTTCCTCGCTGATCGCTTCCGCGTCGCCGTAGGCGCGCGTGTAGTGCCACGCGAGCGCCTGCAGCCATCCGTCCTCGATGCCGTTGGTGTCGGTGCCGTAGTGCCGGATCTTCACCTCGGTGAAGGTGGCCATCGCGGCGCCTTTCGCGATCGTGTCCACCTGTTCCTGCTTCTTGCGGATCGCCTCGATGCCGGCGCGATCGGCGTTCCGGATCCAGTGATCGACTTCGACCGAATCGTTGACCACGTTGGGCGCGGAGCCGGCGCGGGTGATGGTGCCCATGAAGCGGAAGGTGGGCTCGGAATGCTCGCGCAGCATGTCGACCGCGGTGAAGAAGAGGCGCGCCGCATCCAGCGCGTCGCGCCCCTGCCAGGCGCGGGTGCCGTGCGCCGGCCTGCCGGTGAACTCGTAGAGCGTGCTCTCGATCAGCATGCAGCAGTTGCCGATGCCGGCCTTCGAGCGCTGCGGCTTCGCGCCCGTACCGTGGCTGCGGATCAGGAAATCCACCTCGTCGAAGACGCCGGCCTTCGTCATGGCGGTCTTCACCGACGGCGGCACCTCCTCGGCGGGCGTGAAGATCACCCAGACGCTTCCCGGAACGCCGCTCTTCTCCATCACGTGCGCCAGCGCGACCGCCGAGGCGATCGCCACCGGCCCCTGCTGATTGTGCTGGCAGCCATGGAACGCCTTGCCGCCCTGCTCGCGCAAGGCGTCTGCTTCGAGCATGAAGGCGACGACGGGATGCTCGACGCGGCCCTTGTACTTCGCGACGAACGCCTCCTTGAGGCCGCCGGCGCCGAACCGTTCCTTGACGAACGAATCGAATTCCTCGGCGAGGGCCGGGACGCCGTAGCTCACGTCGAAGCCCTGCTTCTTCAGTTCGTCACCCATCATGGCGGAGGCCTTGAACTCGAGGAAACCGGTCTCGGGGTTGTGATACATCCAGTCGTTCATCTCGATCGCGCGCCCGCTGAACGCGTCGATCTCGGCGTCGACCGCCTTTCGCAAGGCCGCGACCTGGCTGGTTTCCGGCGGGAGCGATTCGAGCGGGATCACCTCCGGCGGTTTCGGCGCCGCCTGCGTCGCCGGTGCGGCTGGGCGAGACTGCATCGCCGCCGAGGCGCCGAAGACGGACACGACCAGGGTGGCAAAGGTAACGACTGTCCTGTTGACCACGGCGCGCCTCCTTGTTCCGGGATCCGCAGATTCACGCAGAGATACCGATCCGCAGACCCGCCGTCGCTCGCCTGTATTGGCGGCGAGCTATGGCGAGGCCTCACCGTAGCTGCGCGCAAACATCTACCGCGCAGCGGAGGCGGGTTCACGCGAATTCACGCAGATTCAATTCATTCACCGATCGCACCGATTCTGACGATCGGCAGTGACTGTCGCGAGGGCTGCCGATGATGCCGGAGCGCGCTTCGACAGCCGCCGAAGGCGGCTTGCGACGTGGGTGGGGGTATCCGTTCACGAGAGCCCGATGATCAAGAGGCTTTCGTGAACGACCGCCCCACCCATCGCACCGGCGGACGGCTTTGCCGTCCACCGTCGACGTGCACCGGCACACCCAATCTGCGGAAATCTGCGCTAATCTGCGGATCGTACTATCTGCGCAAATCGGCGGAATACGTGATGCGCCCGAGCAATGATGCCGGGTCGGTCGCTCAGTAGTACACGGTGACCCGGAACGCGCCCTGGTTGTCCGACAGGTTCGAATCGTTGATGCCGAGAAACAACCGGCCCTGGCCGCGCATCCGCACCGGGCCCTCATCGTCGCCGATGAAGAAGTAGTCGCGCGAGCCGACGTCGATCTTTCCGATGAGGGCGCCTATCGGTCGGCTGGGAATCGGCCGGTTCGGGTCGTAGCGTCCGTTCGGATCACCGCCGGCCTTGGCGAACGACCGGCGCTGCCACTGGATGTCGCCGCCGTGCGTAGTGAAGTAGACCACCTGCTCCGGGCGGACGTCGATACCGGCGTCGGTCCACGGTGTTTTGGCGTCCACCCAGACCTCGCGCTCGCGCAGGCCGCTTGGCCGCGGGCGGGTCTCGAGCCGGTCTGGCCGGCGATCCTCCACGACGCGCGGCGGTTCGAGTTCGATCCGATCCACCTCGTCGCGCGGCACCTGAATGACGCGCGAGTTCCGCCCCCCCAGATCCTCGCGGAACTCGATGATCCCGCGCTGCACGCTGACGAGCTGGCCCTCGATGCGGCGGCCGTCACGCAGAATCAGCCGATCGGCCGAGAGCACCGCGGCGCCCGCCACGAGAAGGACTGCCACTGCCGCGACCGTTGCGCCGATGCCTCTTTTCGTCATCTGTCCCTCGCAGCCACAATGTCCGCTTCCTGATCCGTGCAAATCGTATCACTGCCCGGCGCGGCAGAGGCACCATAGGCGATGGCGATGATGCCCGCCACCACGAGAAGCCGTTCCTCGCGACCCCGCTCGAGACGGACGCGGGGCAGCAGCACGCTCTGCGCGGCGAGCACGATCGCGCCGGTCAGCGCAATCATCGGGCGATACGCGAGGGCCGCTCGGTATACCTGGAGAGCGTAGCCGAGCGTAATCGCCGCCGCCGCCACGCCGGTGGCGCTGATCGCGCCCCCGGAGGACGGTGGAGCAGATGGCACGGCGGAAGACGCACGGCTCATGTGTGTGTGTGTGTGGCGATGGCCAGGCGCCGGCCCGACTCCGCCAGGAACCGCGGACGGGCCAGACCCATGCGCGCCAGGCGCATCTGCATTGCTGCGTGCACGACGCCGAGGCCATACACGACGCTCTGGCCGAACGGAATGGACGAGGACCGCAGCTCGTAGCGCGTGGGGCAGGTCACCTCGGCAATCCGGAAGCCGAAGTAGATCGCCTGCACCAGCATCTGGTTGTCGAAGACGAACGTGTCGGCGTTCTCCTCGAGGGGCAGCGAGGTGAGAACGCGACGCGAGAAGGCGCGATAGCCGGTGTGGTACTCGGAAAGCTTCTCGTGGAGCAGGAGGTTTTCGACGAAGGTCAGAAAGCGATTGGAGACGTACTTGTAGATCGGCATGCCGCCGACAATCGATCGTCCGCCCAGGATGCGGGATCCGAGTGCGACGTCGAAGTACCCGCTCGCAATGCATGACGCGAGGGCCGGCACGAGCTTCGGCGTGTACTGGTAATCGGGATGCAACATCACCACGATGTCGGCCCCGCGCCGCAGCGCTTCGGTGTAGCAGGTCTTCTGGTTGCCGCCGTAGCCGCGGTTGCGCGGGTGGACGATTGTGTGACAACCGAGCGTCCTGGCGACTTCGGCCGTCCGATCGGTCGAGCAGTCGTCCACGAGGATCACGTCATCTACGACGTCCTTCGGGATCTCGTCGTAGGTCTGCTTGACCGTCTGCTCGGCGTTGTAGCCGGGCATCACGACGGCGACTCTCAGGCCATTGATCACGGCAGAGCGCTCTTTCCGGCCCGTTGGGCGGCCCGCGGAATTTACCATCTTTCCCAGGTGTTTCACAGCCTCACATGCCGCCGCGTCCGCCGGGCCGGCTGATCGCCGCCGCCATGATCAGCGCCGCTTGAAGTAGTACAGCGTGAGGGCGGAGTTCATGAGCAGCGTCACGCACAGGAAGTACGGGAACCACAGCCCGCCGTCCAACGCGGTTTTCCCCGCCAGCGCGAACGGCACGCTCATCGCCGGCACCGACAAACCCCAGGTCATCGCGGCCGCGCGCGTCATGTCGAGATCCTGCTTGTCGTCGAGCGCCTGCCCGGTTGGCGCCGCGCGCATCGCCGCGATCCAGTACGCATAGAGCAGGACGAGCGGCATCGCCGCCAGTTCCCACAGGTGCCAGGCGAGCACGTGTTGCGGCCACGCGAACAGGACGAACAGGCCTGTGGCGCCGCACAGCGCTCCGACCGCGCAGGTGGCCACGAACAGCTTCTCGCCGATTACGGGGCGGCCGGCCGTCCGATGGCGGGGCAGTGCGGCCACGATGCCGGCAACGACGAGCAAGGCGACGAGGAGCAGTTTCATGATGACGTCGACTCGCAATGCCATGGCCGTACTCCTTGCAGGCGGCGAGGCGGGCCGCGACGCGTGGCGCGCTCCTATTCGCCCTGGATGAAGAAGATGTCTTCGACGCGGCACTCGAAGAAGCGGGCGAGCCGGAGCGCCAGCAGCGTCGAGGGCACGAAGCGTGCCTTCTCGATCGCGATGATGGTCTGCCGCGTCACGCCGACTGCCCGCGCCAGTTCTTCCTGCGACATGTCGTCGCGGTCGAACCGGCACCGTTTCAGGCGGTTACCCAAAACCATGGCAGGAGTGTATTGCATACTTCACATAAAGTAAAGTATGAAATACAAATAGTTAAGTACGTGTAACAAGCAGGGCAGTCAGTCCCCGGCTCTCTCCCTTGCACACGTTGCTCCTCGTTCTGGGGCTCGCGATGCTCGTCCACACCGCGGGCGGCGAGCGGGCGCGACCGGTCGCGTTGGGGGGCGTGCCCCAAGCGGCCTTGTGCACCCGGGCCGTCTTGCGGGGCGAAAGGAAGACGTGGTATATTCGTCAGGTTCTTCGGTGCCAGGAAACCCTATCTAGCATCGAACCGCCCGGAAAGGTTCCGCGGACGGAACCCTCTTTTCGACCGCATCCACGCGGTCGCAGGCCGCCGGCGCGAAACACATTCTATAGGGTAAGCAGCTTTCAGGTGCCAAGCGGCCGGGTCCCCGTAACGGGCCCGGACACAGGCTTTTAGGCCTGGAGCGACCAACCTGGCCACGCGAACGACGCGGTGGCCGGGTCGTCCGTTTTTCGGGAGGACGCGTCTCCCGCGATACGGCGCGCGATGGCAGCTCGCACGGCGGGCCGCCTCGGCGACCGCGATCGGGGAAAGGAGCGGCGTACCTGCCCGCAGGAGTGCTCGTGCCGACCATCAGCCAACTGGTCCGCAGAGGCCGCGCGAAGATCGAGACGAAGACGAAGAGCCCCGCGCTGCAGGACAACCCGCAGAAGCGGGGAGTATGCGTGCGCGTGTTCACCCAGACGCCGAAGAAGCCGAACTCGGCGTTGCGGAAGGTGGCCCGCGTGCGCCTGACGAACGGGATCGAGGTCACCACCTACATCCCGGGCGTCGGCCACAACCTGCAGGAGCACTCGCTGGTGCTCATCCGGGGCGGCCGCGTCAAGGATTTGCCCGGCGTGCGCTACCACGTGATTCGCGGCACGCTCGACGCCGTCGGCGTCCAGGGCCGCAAGCAGGCGCGGTCGAAGTACGGGGCGAAGAGACCGAAAGCGTAAACGAGTGCTAAGTGCTCGGTGCTTGGTGCTGAGTGCGGTGCTTGGTGCTGAGTGCGGGGACGCGCCGCGGGAGCACGAGCACAGCACGCAGCACATAGCACGTAGCACGTAGCACAGGAAGCGAAGCGCCATGCCACGCAGACGAGAGATAGCCAAGCGCGAGATTCCGCCCGATCCGATCTACTCCAGCCCGCTGGTCACCAAGTTCATCAACACGGTGATGAAGGAGGGCAAGCGCAGCACGGCGGAGGCGATCCTCTACCGCAGCTTCGACATCATCAAGGAGAAGACGGGCGACGATCCGCTCAAGGTGTTCAAGAAGGCGCTCGACAACGTCAAGCCGAGCCTCGAGGTGAAGTCGCGGCGCGTCGGCGGGTCGAACTACCAGGTGCCTGTCGAGGTGAATCCGAACCGCCGCCTCTCGCTCAGCATCCGCTGGCTCGTCACCTACGCCCGCGGCCGCGGCGACGGCAAGACGATGCAGGAGAAGCTGGCCAACGAGCTGCTGGACGCGTCGAACCTGCGCGGCGGCGCCGTGAAGAAGCGCGAAGACACGCATCGCATGGCGGAAGCCAACAAGGCGTTCGCACACTATCGCTGGTAACGGACTGGTGGAAGACCTTAGGCCTGAGGCCTTAGGCTTTGGGGCTTGTCGGGCCCAAGGCCAAAAGCCCAAGGCCCAAGGCCCACAAGCGTAAGTACAGATGCCCAGGCAGGCACCTCTCAATCGCACGCGGAACATCGGCATCATGGCGCACATCGATGCCGGGAAGACCACCACCACGGAACGGATCTTGTACTACACCGGCATCACGTACAAGATCGGCGAGGTGCACGAGGGGACCGCCGTCATGGACTGGATGGAGCAGGAACAGGAGCGCGGCATCACGATCACGTCGGCCGCCACCACCTGCTTCTGGCGGGACCACCGCATCAACATCATCGATACGCCCGGCCACGTGGATTTCACCGCCGAGGTCGAGCGGTCGCTGCGCGTGCTCGACGGCGCGGTAGCCGTCTTCGACGCCGTCGGCGGCGTCGAGCCGCAGTCCGAGACGGTGTGGCGGCAGGCCGACAAGTACCGCGTGCCGCGGATCTGCTTCGTCAACAAGATGGACCGCGTCGGCGCGGACTTCAAGGGAACGCTCGAGCAGATCAAACGCAAGCTGCAGGCGAACCCGGTCGCGATCCAGCTGCCGATCGGCAGCGAGGACAAGTTCCAGGGCGTGATCGACCTGGTCTGCATGCGGGCCCTCCGGTACAAGGACGAAACGCTTGGCGCCGACGTGATCGTCGACGAAATCCCCGAGGAGTACCGGGCCGAGGTGCACGAGTACCGCGAGCACCTGATCGAGAAGATCAGCGAGTGGGACGATCGCCTGCTCGAGAAGTACCTGGTCGGCGAGCCGATCAGCGCCGAGGAGATCAACGCGGTGCTGCGCCGTCGGACGATCGAGTCGGTGCGGCGCGAGAAGGCGCCCTTCGTGCCCGTCATCTGCGGCGCGGCGTTCAAGAACAAGGGCGTACAGCCGCTGCTCGACGCCGTCGTCGACTACCTTCCGTCGCCGGAGGACATCCCGCCGGTGGTGGGGCTCGACCCGAACAAGGGCGACGACGTGCACACCGAGCGGCCGGCGTCGGACGAGGCGCCGTTCTCGGCGCTCGCCTTCAAGATCATGACCGACCCGTTCGTCGGGCAGCTGGCGTTCATCCGGGTCTACTCGGGCGTGATGACCTCCGGCTCGATGGTCTACAACGCGACCAGGGGCAAGACCGAGCGCGTCGGCCGCCTGCTGAAGATGCACGCCAACAAGCGCGAGGAGATCAAAGAGGTCTACGCGGGCGACATCGCGGCCGCCGTCGGGCTGCGCAGCGTGACGACGGGCGACACCATTTGCGACGAAAAGCACCCGATCGTGCTCGAGGCGATGGTGTTCCCCGAGCCGGTCATCTCGCTGGCGATCGAGCCGAAGACGAAGGCCGACCAGGAGAAGCTGGGGCAGGGCCTGGCGAAACTGCAGGCCGAGGATCCCACGTTCCGCGTCAACACCGACGTCGACACCGGGCAGGTGGTCATCCGGGGCATGGGCGAGCTGCACCTGGAAATCCTCGTCGATCGACTGAGCCGCGAGTTCAACGTCGAGGCGAGCGTCGGGCGGCCGCAGGTGGCCTACAAGGAGACGCTGACGCACGAGGCGAAGGGCGAAGGACGCTACATCCGGCAGACGGGCGGCCACGGGCAGTACGGCCACGCGAAGATCCGTCTCACCCCGCGGCATCCGGGTGAAGGGTTCGAGTTCGTCAACGAGATCGTCGGCGGGGCCGTCCCGCGCGAGTACATCAAGCCGGTCGAAGAGGGGATCCGCGAGGCGATGTCGGCCGGTGTGCTGGCCGGCTACCCGGTGGACGACGTCGGCGTGACGCTCTACGACGGGTCGTACCACGAGGTGGACTCGTCGGAGATGGCGTTCAAGATCGCCGGCTCGATGGCGTTCAAGGACGCGGCGCGCCACGCGACCCCGGTGCTCCTCGAACCGATCATGAAGGTGGAAGTCGTCGTGCCCGAGGAGTACATGGGCGACGTCATGGGCGACCTGAACGGCCGGCGCGGCAAGATCGTGTCGATGGAAGCCCGTGGCGGCACCCAGATCGTCAAGGCGCGCGTACCGTTGTCGGAGATGTTCGGCTATGCCACCGACCTGCGGTCACGAACCCAGGGCCGCGCAACCTATACCATGCATTTCGAGCGATATGAGCAAGCGCCCCAGAGCGTGAGCGAAGAGGTGGTCGCTCGCATTCAGGGCAAATAGCGGAGACGCAGTTCATGGCGAAAGAAAAATTCGACCGTTCGAAGCCACACGTGAACATCGGGACGATCGGCCACATCGACCACGGCAAGACCACGCTGACCGCGGCGATGACCAAGGTGGCCGCGGAGAAGGGCTGGGCCAAGTACGTGTCGTACGACGAGGTCGCCAAGGCGTCCGAGTCGCAGGGCCGCCGCGACGCGACCAAGATCCTGACCATCGCCACGAGCCACGTCGAGTACAGCACCGCCAAGCGGCACTACGCGCACGTCGACTGCCCGGGGCACGCCGACTACATCAAGAACATGATCACCGGCGCGGCGCAGATGGACGGCGCGATCGTCGTGGTCAGCGCGGTGGACGGTCCGATGCCGCAGACGCGCGAGCACGTCCTGCTCGCCCGCCAGGTGCAGGTGCCCTACCTCGTCGTCGCGTTGAACAAGGTGGACGCGGTCGACGATCCCGAGCTGCTCGACCTGGTCGAACTCGAGGTGCGCGAGCTCCTGGCCAGCTACGGGTTTCCGGGCGATCCGAAAGTGGCCAAGGACGCCTCCTCCGGCAAGTGGGTCGTGACCCCCGCGCCGGGAATACCGGGGCAGCCGTTCGATACCGAGGCTGAGGCGCAGGCCTACGCAGAAAAGTCGAGGGTCCCGGTGGTGCGCGTCTCCGCGCTCAAGGCGCTGCAGGGCGACGCGGACGCCGAGGCGGGCATCCTCAAGCTGATGGAGGCCGTAGACGCCTACGTGCCGATCCCGCTGCGCGAGGTGGACAAGCCGTTCCTGATGCCGATCGAGGACGTCTTCTCGATCTCGGGCCGCGGCACCGTGGTCACCGGGCGCGTCGAGCGCGGGCGCGTCAAGGTGAGCGAGGAAGTCGAGGTCGTCGGCTTCACCCCGACGTTCAAGCGCGTCGTCACCGGCGTCGAGATGTTCAAGAAGCTGCTCGACCAGGGCGAGGCGGGCGACAACATCGGCGTCCTGCTGCGCGGCACGGAGAAGACGGAGGTCGAGCGCGGCCAGGTGCTGGCCAAGCCCGGCTCCATCACGCCGCACACGAAGTTCGCCGCCGAGGTCTACGTCCTGAACAAGGAGGAAGGCGGCCGTCACACGCCGTTCTTCAACGGCTACCGGCCCCAGTTCTACCTGCGCACCACCGACGTCACCGGCACGCTGAAGCTGCCCGAGGGCGTCGAGATGGTGATGCCGGGCGACAACATGTCGATCACGGCGGAACTGATCACGCCGGTCGCGCTCGAAAAGGGGCTGCGGTTCGCCATTCGCGAGGGGGGCCGCACGGTCGGCGCGGGCACGATTTCGGACATTCTGGAATAGGGTGTTGTCCGAGGTCCGGGGTCCGAGGTCCGAGGTCACCGACTTCGGACTTCGGACTTCGGACTTCGGACGATCCGATTGGGAACACCGATGGCAACAGCGTTTGGCGACAAGATCCGGATCCGGCTCAAGGCGTACGACTACCGCGTGCTCGACCAGTCGACCACCGAGATCGTGGACACGGCACGGCGCACGGGGGCGAGGCTGACCGGCCCGATCCCGCTGCCCACCGAGAAGAACAAGTGGACCGTGCTGCGATCGCCGCACGTCGACAAGAAGTCGCGCGAGCAGTTCGAGATCCGGACCCACAAGCGCCTGATCGACATCTACGAGCCGACGCCCCAGACGGTGGACGCGCTGATGAAGCTCGATCTGCCGGCCGGCGTCGACGTCGAGATCAAGGCGTTCGGGAAGGAGCGGAAGTAGCGCGGCCTCACGGCCGCATGCCGGCCTTCGGCCTTGGACCTTGGACCTTGGGTCTTGTGGTGGCCTAAGGCCAGACAAGCCCTAAGGCCTAAGGTCTAAGGCCTTCTGAGAACACAGATGGTCAACGCAATCATCGGCAGGAAAGTCGGGATGACGCAGCTGTTCGACGAGGACGGCACCGTCCAGCCCGTCACCGTGATCAAGGCCGGCCCCTGCGTTGTCGTACAGGCGAAGACCGCGTCCAACGACGGCTACGAGGCGGTGCAGCTGGCGCTGGTCGAAGAGCGGCCGGCGCGCGTCAACAAGGCGTTGGCCGGTCACTACAAGAAAGCCAACGTGCCGCCGACGCGCGTGCGCCGCGAGGTGAGGCAGGCGGGCGGCGACGGCCTCAAAGCGGGCGACCAGGTGCTGGTCAACGCCGTGTTCACGAAGGGCGAGCGCGTCGACGTCATCGGCGTCAGCCGCGGCCATGGCTTCCAGGGCGTCGTCAAGCGCCATCACTTCGGCGGCGGCGCCGCCACGCACGGCTCGATGTTCCATCGCGCGCCGGGTTCGATCGGCGCCTCGTCGTATCCCTCGCGCGTCATCAAGGGGATGCGCGCGGCCGGACGCATGGGCGGCCGGCGCACGACGACGCTGAACCTGCGCGTCGAACGGGTGGACGGCGACAACAACCTGCTGCTGGTGCGCGGCGCGGTGCCGGGCGCCGACGGCGGGTACCTGCTGATTCGCAAGGCCGTGGCGGCCAAGCCCGAACCGCAGCCGCAGGTGGAGAAGGCGCCCAAGGGCGGGCCGAAGGGCGGAAAGAGATAAACGGGTGCTGCGTGCTTAGTGCTGAGTGCTGAGTGCGAGGGACGCGGCACGAAGCACAGCACCAAGCACACAGCACCAAGCACGAAGCACCCGGGATGATCGTTATGACCCTAGACGTCGTCAACGACCAGAACGAGAAGATCGGCACGGTCGACATCAAGGACGACCTGTTCGCGAACGCCGCGAAGCTCCACCTCGTGTGGGAATCGGTCGTCCATGCCAACGCCGCAGAGCACCGGGGCACGCATGCGACCAAGACGCGCGCCATGGTGAGCGGCACCGGCAAGAAGCCGTGGCGACAGAAGGGCACCGGCCGCGCGCGCGTCGGCGAGGCGCGCAACCCGCTGTGGCGCAAGGGCGGCACGACGTTCGGGCCGCAGCCGCGCAGCTACGACTACCAGGTGCCGCGCAAGGTGGAACGGGGCGCGCTGAAGGCGGCGCTCGCCGCCAAGCTGCAGCAGCAGGCCCTCGTCGTCGTCGATCGGCTCGCCGCCGGGGACCACAAGACCAAAACGGCCGCGGAGATGTTGCGGCGCCTGGGGGCTGACGGCAGGACGCTGCTCGTGGACACCGAGCCGGATCCGCAGCTGATGCTCGCCGTGCGCAATCTGCCCGGCGTGCGGTTCCTCGAGAGCGGCCGCGTGACGCCGCGCGACGTGATGGCCAGCACACGCATCATCGCCACGCGGGCGGCCCTCGAGCGGTTGCAGGATGTGCTCACGAGGGAGAAGAAGACGGGTGCTTAGTGCTGCGTGCCATGTGCTAAGTGCGGTGCGTAGTGCCAAGTGCCTGGTGCACGGAGCACCAAGCACACGGCACCGCACAAGGCACCGAGCACGAAGCACTCAGCACTCGTGGCAGCGACAGGGATTCACGTATGAACCTCACAGACGTCATCCGGCGGCCGCTCATCACCGAGAAGACCTCGATCCAGCGCGAGGACGGGCGCACCATCGTCTTCGAGGTGGCGGCCGGGGCGAACAAGGTGGAAATCAGGCAGGCGATCGAGAAACTGCTTGGCTCGAAGGTCGCCAGCATCCGGACAACGATCGCGCACGGCAAGGTGAAGCGACAGGGCCGGTTCGCCGGCCGCCGGTCGGACTGGAAGAAAGCCTACGTCCGGCTGCGCGACGGCGAGAAGATGCCGGAGTTCCTGGAAGGCGCGTAAGAATGGCCTTGGGCCTTGGCCCAAAGCCGAAAGCCGACAAGGATCGAGCAATGCCTATTCGCAAATACAAACCGACCTCCGCCGGGCGTCGTTTCCAGACGGTGCAGACCTACGATCACCTGACGGATAACGAGCCCTACAAGCCGTTGACCGAGCCGTTGCCCAGGTCGGGCGGGCGCAACAACCGGGGCGAGATCACCGTCTGGTGGCGGGGCGGCGGTCACAAGCGGATGTATCGCGTCATCGACTTCAAGCGCGACAAGAAGGACGTGCCGGGCAAGGTTGCCACGATCGAGTACGACCCGAACCGGTCGGCCTGGATTGCGCTGGTCAGCTATGCCGACGGCGAGAAGCGCTACATCCTGCAGCCGTTCGGGCTGAAGGTGGGCGACACCGTGGTGGCTGGCGAGAACGTGGACATCCTTCCCGGGAACGCGTTGCCGCTCAAGAACATTCCGCTCGGCACGATGGTGCACAACGTGGAGCTGCGCCCCGGCAAGGGCGGGCAGATCGCGCGCAGCGCGGGCAGTTCCGTGCAGCTGGTGGCCAAGGAAGGCGAGTACGCGTCGGTCAAGATGCCGTCTGGCGAGATCCGGCTGATCAACCAGGCGTGCCTCGCGACGGTCGGGCAGGTGGGGAACCTCGATCACGAGAACGTGTCGTTCGGCAAGGCGGGACGCAGCCGCTGGCTGGGCAAGCGCCCGCACGTGCGCGGCGTGGCGATGAACCCGGTCGATCATCCGCTGGGCGGCGGCGAGGGCAAGACCTCGGGGGGACGCCACCCGGTCACGCCGTGGGGGATGCCGACCAAGGGCTACAAGACGCGCAACCGCAAGGCGACGGATGCGTTCATTGTCACGCGGAGAAAGAAATAACGGGTGCTGAGTGCTTTGTGCTGAGAGCTGGGTGCGGTGCCAGGTGCTCGACGCGACGAGCGGCAGTGAGCACAGCACAGAGCACCAGGCACCGCACGCAGCACCAGGGACGCAGCACCAGGCACGAAGTCACAGAGACCCGTATGAGCAGATCACTGAAGAAGGGCCCGTTCGTGGACACGCCGCTCCTCGAGAAGATCGAGGCGATGAACCGCGGCGGCGAAAAGAAGGTCGTTCGGACTTGGTCGCGCCGCTCGACGGTGGTGCCCGAGATGGTGGGCCACACGATGGCGGTGCACAACGGGAAGAAGTTCATCCCGGTGTACGTGACCGAGAACATGGTGGGTCACAAGCTGGGTGAGTTCTCGCTGACCCGCATGTTCAAGGGCCACACGACCAGGACCGAGAAGGCGGCGACGATGGCCGCCGCCCCAGGCGCGGCCGGCGCGCCGGCGGCCGGCGGCGCGGCGCCGGCGCCCGCGGCGCCCGCTCCGAAGGCGGGGAGCCAGTCATGATCGAGGCGCGTGCATCTGCCCGCTACGTCCGCACGTCGGCCCAGAAAGCGGGCCTCGTGCTGGACCAGATTCGCGGACGCGACGTCAACCAGGCGCTCGCGGCGCTGCGCTACTCGCGCAAGGGCGTCGCGCGCGACGTCGAGAAGGTGCTGCGATCGGCGATTGCCAATGCGCAGCAGCAGGAGGGCTTCGGCGGCGACGTCGATCGGCTCTACGTGCTGAGCGCCTACGCCGACCAGGGGCCGTCGCAGAAGCGGGTGCGCCCGGCGCCGATGGGGCGCGCCTTCCGTGTCGTCAAGCGCACCGCGCACCTGACCGTGCGCGTCGCGGAGCGGGCGCTCGAGATCGCGGCGGTCACGCAGCCGCCCGTGCGCGTGCCCGACGCCGGGGCGACGCCGGCCGAAGGCGCCCAGGCGAAGCCGGCGACCGCGTCGCGCCCGTCCCGGAAGCCGCGCGCCAGGGCGAAGGCGAAGACGAAGGGCAAGGGGAAGGCCAAGGCGGCCGCTCGCGCGAAGGCGCACGGCAAGCGCGGGGCGTCGACGCGAGCCAAGGCGCCCGCGCGGCGCGCGACGACGAAGACGAAGAAGGGGCAGTAGTCGTCGATAGACGGCTTTGGGCTTTCGGCTTTGGGCTTTGGGCCAGGCTGGGAGCGCACGAAGCCTAAAGCCTAGCCCAAGGCCTAAAGCCTGGGGCCTAGAGGAGCAACCGTGGGTCAGAAGGTCCACCCGTACGGATTCCGGCTCGGCTTCAACAAGACGTGGCGGTCGCGCTGGTACGCCGACCGCGAGTACGCGAAGTTGCTGCACGAGGATCTGGCGCTGCGCGACAACCTCAAGCGGCGCTTCGCCCACGCGGGCGTCTCGAAGATCGAGATCGAGCGCGCCGCCAACAAGCTGAAGATCGACATCTACACCTCGCGGCCCGGCATCATCATCGGGCGCAAGGGCGCGGAAGTCGACAAGCTGAAGGGCGAGATCCAGAAACGCACCAACCGCGAGGTCTTCATCAACATCCAGGAAATCCAGAAGCCGGAGCTGGACGCGCAGTTGATCGCCGAATCGGTGGCGATGCAGCTGGAGAAGCGCGTCGCGTTCCGCCGCGCGATGCGCAAGGCGGTCGAGTCGGCGCTTCGTTTCGGCGCGCGCGGGATCAAGGTCCGCGTCTCCGGGCGGTTGAACGGCGCGGAGATCGCGCGCTCGGAGTGGTACCTCCACGGCCAGCTGCCGCTCCAGACGCTGCGCGCGGATCTCGACTACGGCTTTGCCGAGGCGCACACGACCTACGGCCAGATCGGCGTCAAGGCGTGGCTCTACAAGGGCGAACGGCTGACGCCGCGCACCGGGCGCGAAGAGGACTACCGGATGCCGCGCCGCGAGCGGGGCGGCCGGGACGCGCGGGGATAACGCAAGGCGTTAGGCGGAAGGCGGAAGGCGGGACGACGCAGACGAACGGCCTGCCGCCTCCCCCCTCCCGCCTGGGATATTCGCTATGTTGATGCCGAAGAAGGTCAAGTACCGCAAGCAGCAGCGCGGCCGGATGGCCGGCAAGGCGTGGCGCGGATCGGATGTGTCGTTCGGCGACTACGGCCTCAAGGCGCTCGAGCCGTGCTGGCTGACCGCGCGGCAGATCGAGGCGGCGCGCGTGGCCATGACGCGCTTCATCAAGCGCGGCGGCAAGATCTGGGTGCGGGTGTTTCCCGACAAGCCGGTGACCAAGAAGCCGCAGGAAACGCGCATGGGCAAGGGCAAGGGCGCGCCCGAAGAGTGGGTGTCGGTGGTGCGCCCGGGCAAGGTGCTGTTCGAGATGGAAGGGGTCACCGAGGTGGAGGCGCGATCGGCCATGCGCCTGGCCGCCGCGAAGCTGCCGATCCGCACGAAGTTCGCCACCCGCTTCGCCGAGGAGAAAGCGCTATGACGATGACCAAGGCGCGCGACCTGCGGGAGCTGAGCCTCGACGATCTCCGGCGCAAGGAAGCCGATCTGACGGATCAGATCTTCCGGCTGCGCATCCAGAAGGCGATGGGACACCTCGATGTCCCGTTGAAGGTGCGGACGACGCGGCGCGAACTGGCGAAGGTCAAGACGGTGCTCGCCGAGAAGACGCGGCAGCAGCGCGCATCGAACGCCCCGGCCCCTTCGTCGCGGCCGGCCGAAAGCGAGGGCTGAAACGGGTATGGCTGCGAAATCATCGGTGCAGGGCGTCGTGACCAGCGACAAGATGGACCAGACGGTCGTGGTGGCCGTCGAGCGCCAGGTGCGGCACGGCCTCTACGGCAAGATCCAGCGCCGGACGTCGAAGTTCATGGCGCACAACGAGGGGAACGCGGCGCACGTCGGCGACCTGGTGGAAATCGTCGAGAGCCGCCCGCTCAGCCGGCGCAAGCGCTGGGTGGTGATGCGGGTCGTGCAGCGCTCCGCGGCGGACATCGCGGGGGCGGCCGAGGTCCCCGGGGTGCCGGGCGCGGAAGGCTAGTATCCAGGCGTGAGGCGGCAGGCGGCAGGCGGAGGGCGAGCGGCCTTCCCGCCTCCCGCCTCCCGCCTTCGTGAGAGGCTCGTCATGATTCAGATGCGCTCGATTCTCGACGTCGCCGACAACTCCGGCGCGCGCAAGATCTCGGTCATCAATCCGATCGGCGGATCGACCGGTCGCTATGCGCGCCTGGGCGACATCATCACCGCGTCGGTGAAGGAAGCGACGCCGGATTCGAACGTGAAGAAGGGGCAGGTGGTCAAGGCGGTCGTCGTGCGGACACGCAAGGAGCAGCGCCGCAAGGATGGCAGTTACATCCGCTTCGACCGCAACGCCGCGGTGCTCATCAACGACCAGGGCGAGCCGATCGGCACGCGCGTGTTCGGCCCGGTGGCGCGCGAGCTGCGCGAGCGCAAGTTCATGAAGATCATTTCGCTGGCGCCGGAAGTTCTCTAGAAGGCCTTAGGCCTTGGACCTTAGGCCTTGGGCCAGACACGCCCCAGGGCCATAGGCCCAGGGCCCAAGGCCAACATGGATCACTGAGATGGCAGAACTCCAAACCCCCATCCGTCGCAACGACAACGTGGTCGTCACGACGGGCAAGGATCGCGGGAAGCGCGGCCGCGTACTCAAGGTGCTGCGCGACAAGAACCGGCTGGTCATCGAGGGCGTCAACTTCATCAACCGCCACACGAAGCCGAACCCGCAGAAGAACATCAAGGGCGGCGTGATGAAGCGCGAGGCGCCGCTGCACGCGTCCAACGTGCAGCTCGTCTGCCCCGAATGCGGCGCCCCGACGCGCATCGGCCACAAACTGCTCGGCGACGGCCGCAAGGTGCGCATCTGCCGCAAGTGCCAGGGAGTGGTGGACAAATGAGCCGCATCAAGGATCGCTACGTGAAGGAGGCGGTGCCGGCCCTGCGCAAGGAGTTCGGCTACACGAACATCATGGCCGTCCCGAAGGTCGAGAAGGTCGTGGTGAACATGGGGCTGGGCGAGGCGACGCAGAACGTCAAGATCATCGACACCGCCAACGACGAGCTGAGCCGCATCACGGGCCAGCGGCCCGTGACGACGCGGGCGAAGAAGTCGATCGCGGCCTTCAAGGTGCGCAAGGGCATGCCGATCGGCTCGATGGTCACCCTGCGCGGCGAGCGCATGTGGGAGTTCCTCGACCGCCTGATGAACATCGCGCTGCCGCGCGTGCGCGACTTCAAGGGCGTGTCGCCCAAGGGGTTCGACGGCCGCGGCAACTACACCCTGGGGCTGCGGGATCAGCTGTTGTTTCCCGAGATCGACTACCTCAAGGTGGACAAGGCGCGCGGCATGAACGTCTCGGTCGTCACGACCGCGCGCACCGACCAGGAAGCGCGACGCCTCCTGCAGTTGATTGGAATGCCCTTCAGGGCGAGCTGAGAAAAAGTCCGAAGTCCGAAGTCCGAAGTCCGACGTCCGAAGTCAATGAGGAGACCTCGGCCCTCAGACCTCGGACCTCGGACGATGAGTGACACATGGCCACTACCGCGAAAATCGTCCGGGAGTCGAAGACGCTGAAGTACAAGATTCGCCACCGCAACCGCTGCCGGTTGTGTGGGCGCCCGCGCGGGTACATCCGCAAGTTCGCCCTGTGCCGCCTGTGTTTCCGGCAGCTGGCCCTGCAGGGCGACGTCACGGGCGTCACCAAGAGCAGCTGGTAGATGCGACACGGAGTGGTGCCGCGTCCCGCCGTGAAGCCGCGGGGTCCGGGCCGTCCGGCCGGGAGACGGGCACCGAGACATTGAGCGCTGAGAACGACAAGGTTCGAGTTATGACTGATCCGATCGCTGACATGCTCACGCGCCTTCGCAACGCCGTATCCGCCCGGCACCCGCGCGTGGATGTTCCCGTGTCCCGGTTGAAGGTCGAGATCGCACGGATCCTTCAGGACGAGGGGTACATCCAGAGCTACAAGCTCGTCGTGGTGGACGAGAACACCGGCAAGGTGGTCGACGAGCGGGCGCCGGGCCGCCGCGGCCTGCGCCAGATGCTGCGCATCGGCCTCAAGTACGGGCCGCGCGGGGAGAACGTCATCTCCGGCATCGAGCGCATCAGCCGGCCCGGTCGCCGCGTCTACTTCGGCCGCCGCGAGGTGCCGCCGGTGCTGGCCGGGCTCGGCACCAGCATCCTGACGACGTCGCGCGGCGTCATGACCGGCCGCGAGGCGGTCAAGGCCGGCGTCGGCGGCGAGGTGCTGTGTAACGTGTGGTGATGAATTGAGCGGTCCGACGTCCGGCGTCCGGCGTCCGGAGTCTGACTTCGGACCTCGGACGTCGGACTTCGGACGACGTTCGTCAGAGGATCTATGTCCCGCATAGGCAAGAAACCGATTCCGATTCCCGAGAAGGTGAACGTGTCGATCACCGACGGGACGATCGAAGTCAAGGGCCCGAAGGGGGCCGTGCGCACCGCGTTCCCGCCCGGGATCACCTTCCAGGTCCAGGACCACCACATCGTCGCCAAGACGATGCGGGAGGATCCGGACCTCGGAAAGTTCCACGGCCTGGGCCGGAGCCTCGTGGCGAACGCCGTGCGCGGCGTCACCGAGGGGTTCAAGAAGGAACTCGACATCGTCGGCATCGGGTACCGCGCGGAAGTGAAGGGCCGGCAGGTGAACTTCGCGCTCGGCTACTCGCACCCGGTCGTGTTCGAGATTCCGGCGGGGATCGAGATCGCGATCGACAAGAACACGCACATCACGGTGACGGGAATCGATCGCCAGCTGGTCGGCCAGGTGGCGGCGAACATCCGGCGCCTGCGCAAGCCCGATCCTTACAAGCAGAAGGGCGTGCGCTACACGGGCGAGCGGCTGAAGAAGAAGGTGGGCAAGACCGGCGCGTAACGAGCCAACGCGCCGGCCACGCCGCAGCTCCGGACAGCAACCGGGGAGCGAAGGCGGGCGGGCGCAGGACGCGGACCATTGGCCGGCGGCGGCGCCGAGCGGCCAATGCAAGACGAGTAGTAGCCATGAAGATCAAGACGAAGGAAGATCGCCGCACGCGGATCAGGCTGCGGCTGCGCAAGCGAATCCACGGGACGGCCGAGCGGCCGCGGCTGAGCGTGTTCCGCAGCCTGAAGCACATCTACGTGCAGGCGGTCGACGACATGTCGGGACGCACCATCGCATCGGCGGCGACGAGCGAGCCGGCACTGAAAGGGAAGATGGCGAACAACGCGCGGGGCGGCAACCGCGCGGGGGCGGACGCCATCGGCGCGGTCATCGCCGAACGGCTGATCCAGAAGGGGATCAAACAGGCGGTGTTCGATCGCAACGGCTTCCTGTACCACGGACGCATCCGGGCCGTGGCCGAGGCCGCGCGCAAGGCGGGACTGGAATTCTGAAGGCTTTGGGCCTTGGGCTTTCGGCTTTGGGCGTGCTAGAGCCTAAAGCCTAGAGCCTAAAGCCAGTCAGCGAAGAGACCTATGATCCGAACACGCGAGAAGATCGACGCGTCGCAGCTGGAACTGAAGGACACGGTGGTCTCCATCAACCGCGTCACCAAGGTCGTCAAGGGCGGCAAGAACCTGAGTTTCAGCGCGCTCGTCGTGGTGGGCGACGGTCACGGCGTCGTGGGCTTCGGCGTCGGCAAGGCCCGCGAGGTGCCGTCGGCCATCAAGAAGGGGATCGAGGCGGCCAAGAAGTCGCTGGTGCGCGTGCCGCTCATCGGCACGACGATTCCGCACACCGTCACCGGCAGGTACGGGGCGGGCAGCGTGCTGCTGAAGCCGGCGCCCGACGGCACCGGGATCATCGCCGGCGGGGCGGTCCGCGCCGTCGTGGAGTCGGCGGGCATCACCAACATCCTGACCAAGTCGCTCGGCTCCGACAACCCGCACAACGTCGTGCGCGCGACCTTCACCGGGCTGCTGGAGCTGAAGGACCCGGTCAACGTGGCGCGCATGCGCGGCAAGGAACTGGCGGACTTCGAAGTCGTGGCGACGAGGGCGAGCTGACGGATCGTCAAAGGCCTTAGGCCTTGGGCTTCAGGCTTTAGGCCTTGTCGGCCTTGGCCAAAGCCCAGAGTCCAAAGCCCAAAGCCGGCAAGCGTGAGAAACGATATGGCAGACAGGAAACTGAAGATCACCCAGGTGCGGAGCACGATTGGCTTCGACAGGAAGCAGCGTGACGTGGTGCGCGGTCTGGGCCTGCGGCGCATTCGCCACACGATTGAACTGCCCGACACCCCGGAAGTGCGGGGCATGATTCTGAAGGTCAGGCACCTGGTGACGGTGGAGCAGTCATGACGCTGAACAACCTCCGACCGCCGAAGGGCGCCAAGCAGTCACCCAAGCGGGTGGGACGCGGCCAGGGTTCCGGGCTCGGCAAGACGGCCGGGCGGGGCGCAAAGGGCGCGAAGTCGCGTTCCGGCTTCCACCACAAGCGCGGCTTCGAGGGCGGCCAGATGCCGCTGCACCGCCGCATGCCGAAGCGCGGGTTCTTCAACCCGTTCCGCACCGACTACGAGATCGTGAACCTGGACACGCTGGCTGCGCGGTTCGAGGCCGGCACGGTGGTCACGCCCGAGCTGCTGCAGGCGGCCGGGTTGGTCGCCCGCGCCGATCGCCTGCTGAAGGTGCTCGCGCGGGGCGATCTCGATCGTCCCCTCACGGTGCGCGCGCACAAGTTCAGCGGGAAGGCGGCCGAGAAGATTGCTGCGGCCGGCGGCACGGCCGAGACGCTTCCCGTCAGTTCCGCGGGTCCGGTCAGGTAATGAGTCGGATTAGGCGGGAGGCGGCAGGCGGCAGGCGTGGCGTCCAACCGGGCGTTCCGCCTTCCGCCTTCCCCCTTCCGCCTGGGGCGCGCGGCAGTCAAGGCACGCCGCGCGGCAGGTAGCCATGGTTGAAAGTCTCAGGAACATCTTCGCCGTACCGGATCTCCGCAAGCGGGTGTTCTTCACGTTCGGGCTGCTCGCGGTCTACCGCGTCGGCCACGTGATCCCGCTGCCCGGCATCGATCCGCAGGCGCTCGCGCAGTTCATGGAGCAGGCGGCCAAGAACTCGATGTTCGGCCTCTACGACATGTTCTCGGGCGGGAACCTGTCGCGCATCACGATCTTCGCGCTGGGCATCATGCCCTACATCAGCGCGTCGATCATCCTGCAGCTGCTGGCCGTCGTCTGGCCCTACCTCGAGCGGCTGTCGAAGGAAGGGGAACTGGGGCGGCGCAAGATCACGCAGTACACCCGGTACGGCACGATCCTCCTCAGCATCGTCCAGGCGCTCGGCATCGCGATCTGGCTGGAGAGCTTCGGGGGCCGCGGCGTCGCGGGAGGCCTTCCGCTGGTCTTCCATCCCGGCTGGGGCTTCCGCCTGTTCACGGTGCTGACGCTCACCACGGGCAGCGCATTCATCATGTGGCTCGGCGAGCAGATCACCGAGCGGGGCGTCGGCAACGGGATGTCGCTCATCATCTACGCCGGCATCGTCGTGAATTTCCCCGGCGCCGTCACGACGACGTTGGCGCAGATGAGCACCGGGCAGCTGGGCCTGTTCAGCATGGCGGTCCTGGTCGTGGCGATGGTGTTCATCGTCGCCGCGATCGTGTTCATCGAGCGGGGCCACCGCCGAGTGACGGTGCAGTACGCCAAGCGCGTCGTCGGACGGCGCATGTACGGCGGCTCGAGCACCCACATCCCGCTGAAGGTGAACACGGGCGGCGTCATCCCGGTGATCTTCGCCTCGTCCATCATCGCGTTCCCGGTGACCATCCTGGGGATGTTGCCGGGCGCGCGCGCGGGCACGGGGTGGGTTACCGAGCTCATCCGGCAGCTCGGCTGGGGCAACCCGCTCTACAACCTGCTCTACGTGGCCGGGATCATCTTCTTCGCCTACTTCTACACGGCGATCATCTTCAACCCGGATGACGTGGCCGAGAACATGCGGAAGTACGGCGGGTTCGTCCCGGGCATCCGGCCGGGCAAGCGGACGGCCGAGTACATCGACACGATCCTGACGCGCATCACGCTGGCAGGCGCCATCTACCTGGCGGCGGTCGCCATTCTGCCGGAGTTCCTGATGGCCGGCTTCAAGGTGGCGCCCATCCCGTTCATCGGCGAGCGCCTCGACGCCATCCTGCCCCGGTTCATCACCGATGGCATGGGGATTCAGTTCTACTTCGGCGGCACGTCGCTGCTGATCGTCGTCGGCGTCGCGATGGACACGGTGCAGCAGGTGGAATCGCAGCTGATCATGCGGCACTACGACGGGTTCATGAAGAAGACGCGGATCCGGGGGAGGCGCGGATAGGCGAGAGTCCGGAGTCCGGAGTCCGAAGTCCGGAGTCCGAAGTCGACGCCGGACATCGGGACACGGACATCGGACACCGGACATCGGACACCGGACGACAGGAATCGTCACGATGGCACTGAACATCGTCATGCTGGGGCCCCCTGGGGCGGGGAAGGGCACGCAGGCGGCGCGGCTGGCGCAACGCTACGGCATCCCCGCGGTGTCGACGGGCGACATGCTTCGCGACGCGGTGCAGGCGGGGACCGAGCTCGGCCGGCGCGTGAAGGCAGTGATGGAACGGGGCGATCTCGTCGGCGACGATCTGATCGTCGACATCGTGCGCGAGCGCCTGCGCCGCGCCGATACGGCGGAAGGAGTCGTGCTCGACGGGTTCCCGCGAACGACCGCGCAAGCCGCGGCGCTGGACGCCATGGCCGACGGCCTGATCGTTCTCGATATCGCGGTGCCCGACGACGAGCTGGTGCGGCGCCTGTCCTCGCGGCGCATCTGCCGCGATTGCGGCGCCATCGCAGACCCGGCGGTGGCGGCCCGTGGCGACGCGGCGGCGTGCGCGCGCTGCGGCGGCACGCTGGTGCAGCGATCGGACGATCACGAAGACGTCGTGCGGGAACGGCTGAAGGTGTATCAGCAGAGGACCCGGCCGCTGCTCGACTACTATCGGCAGCGCCCGTCGTTCCAGTCGATCGACGGGTTGCAGTCGACCGACGCCGTGGCCGAAGCGATTGCCCGGGAGGTCGACCGGATGGTGACGGCGCGGCGACAATAGGTTCGAGGGGTCGAAGGTCCGGCGTCCGGCGGTCCGGGATTGGCTGCTCCAACAGTTCTGGACGGGGACGAGGGCGGAGCGGGACGTGGGGATTATCTACAGGTCACGCACGGAGATCGAGCAGATGCGACTGGCCGGCCAGCTGGTCGCACGCGTGCTGGAGGAGTTGCGTGACCGCGTGCGGCCTGGCGTGACGACCGCCGAGCTCGACACCGTGGCCGAGCGGCGCATCCGCGATGCGGGCGGCGTGCCCTCGTTCAAGGGATACCACGGGTTTCCAGCGGCCATCTGCGCGTCGGTGAACGAGCAGGTGATCCACGGGATCCCGTCCTCGCGCGTGCTGGTCGAGGGCGACATCCTCTCGATCGATCTCGGCGCCATCGTCGGCGGCTACCACGGCGACGCTGCGATCACGGTGCCGGTCGGGACGATCTCGGACCGCGCCGCCGAGCTGCTGCGCGTCACCGAGGAAGCGCTCTACAAGGGGATCGCCCAGGCGAGGGTGGGCAACCGGCTCGGGGACATCGGCCACGCCGTGCAGCGGCACGTCGAGGCACACGGGTTCTCGGTGGTGCGGGAGTTCGTCGGTCACGGGATCGGCACGTCGATGCACGAGGAGCCCCAAATCCCCAACTACGGCGACGCGGGGCGCGGGCAACGGCTGGCCGAGGGGATGGTGCTGGCCATCGAGCCGATGATCAACGTCGGCAAGGCGGCCGTGAGGATCCTCGACGACGGGTGGACGGCGGTGACGCGTGACGGAAGCCTGTCGGCGCACTTCGAGCACACGGTGACGGTCTCTTCGTCGGGGCCGGTGATTCTCACGACGCTCGACGGGGAGATGCCCGCGCAGCAGCCCGGGATGCCCGTGTCGGACCCGGTGCCGGAGCCCCGCGTGAAAGGGCGGAAGCTGCGATCTTAGTGGTCGTTCGTTGTTGGTCGTCAGTCGTGGGTCTGGGTCGTTAGTCGTGGCGGACGGGGGTGCACAGTCGGGGCCCCGACAACGACCAACGACAACGACCGGCGACGACTGACCAACGACCAGCGACGAACGACGAACGACCAAGAAAGCCCTCGCATCTGGAGACCAGGTGGCGAAAGAGGACACGATCGAGGTGACGGGTGTGGTGCTCGAGTCGTTGCCGAACGCGATGTTTCGCGTCGAGCTCGAGAACAAGCACCAGGTGCTCGCGCACGTGTCCGGCAAGATGCGCAAGAATTTCATCCGCATCCTGACCGGCGATCGCGTGCTGGTGGAACTGTCCCCGTACGACCTCTCGCGCGGGCGGATTACGTATCGGTACAAGTAAGGCCTTAGGCCTTAGACCTTGGACCTTGGGGCTTGTCCGGCCAGGAGCCGAAGGCCGGCCAAGGCCAAAGGCCCAAGGTCCAAGGCCGACAAGGATCGCGATGAAAGTTCGAGCGTCGGTCAAACGGATGTGTGACAAGTGCAAGATCGTCCGCCGGCGGGGCGTCGTGCGGGTGATCTGCCCGAACCCGAAGCACAAGCAGCGGCAGGGATAGGTGCACGGAGTATAGGCGGAAGGCGGAAGGGGGAAGGCGGGAAAGCCGCCTGCCGCCTGCCGCCTCCCGCCTGACAAGGAGCAGCAGAGCATGGCTCGTATCGCAGGCGTCGATCTTCAGCGGCCGAAGCGGGTGGAGATTGCGCTGACCTACATCTACGGGATCGGCCGCACGCGGTCGAACAGGATCCTGGCGCAGGCGGGCGTGAGCCCCGACATCCGCGTGAAGGACCTGTCGGAAGACGACGTGCGGAAGATCAGCCGGGTGATCGAGGAACAGGGCGGCGTCGAAGGGGATCTCCGCAAAGAGATCTCGATGAACATCAAGCGGCTGATGGACATCGGCTGCTACCGCGGGTTGCGGCACCGCCGCGGCCTGCCGGTGCGGGGCCAGCGCACGCGCACCAATGCGCGCACGCGCAAGGGGCCGCGCCGCGGAGCGGTCGCCAAGAAGAAGACGGTGTAACGGATGGCCAAGACAGAACCGACCGAAGGCGCAACTCCGGAGAAACCGGCCGGCAAGCGCGCCGCGAAGAAGACCTTCAAGAAGCGCGGCGAGAAGCGGGTGGTGCACCACGGCATCGTGCACATCCAGGCCTCGTTCAACAACACGATCGTCACCATCGCCGACACCGAGGGGAACGTCATCGCGTGGTCGAGCGCGGGGGGCATCGGGTTCAAGGGATCGCGCAAGGGCACGCCGTTCGCCGCCACGCAGGCGGCGGTGAACGCGGGCAACGCGGCAAAGAACGTCGGCATGCGCAGCGTCGAGGTGCGCGTGAAGGGCCCGGGGGCGGGCCGCGAATCGGCGATTCGGGCGCTGCAGGCGGTCGGGATCGAGGTGAAGTCGATTCGCGACGTCACCCCGATTCCGCACAACGGCTGCCGGCCGTCCAAGCGCCGCCGCGTGTAACTGCGCGAGTCGGCGCGCGGGCCGGTTCGCGGCGAACGGGGAATAGCGCATCCGGCCCGCAGACGCCGGGTGCGCAGTTACTAGTCGGAAACCGGTCATTCACGGTTTCCGACCAAGGGACACACATGGCGAGATATGCGGGGGCCGTCTGCCGGCTGTGCCGGCGGGAGGCAATGAAGCTGTTTCTCAAGGGCGAGCGCTGCTACACGGAGAAGTGCGCGATCGAAAAGCGCAACTTTCCGCCCGGCCAGCACGGCAAGCGCCGCGCGCAGAAGATGCTCGGCTACGGCGTGCAGCTGCGCGAGAAGCAGAAGGTCAAGCGCATCTACGGTGTCCTCGAGGACCAGTTCCGCGGCTACTTCGAGCAGGCCGAGCGGCTCAAGGGGATCACCGGCGAGATGCTGTTGCAGCTGCTCGAGCGCCGGCTGGACAACGTCGCGTACCGGCTGGGATTCGCGACCTCGCGGGCGCAGGCGCGGCAGCTGGTTCGTCACGGCCACTTCGCGGTGAACGGTCGCAAGGTGGACATCCCGTCCTACCTGGTGCGGGCCGGCGACGTCGTGACCGTGCGCGCGACCAGCCAGAAGAGCCCGACCATCGCGCACGCGATCGAGGAAGTGAAGGGACGCGGCGTGCCCGAGTGGCTGTCGCTCGACGGCGAACAGCTCACCGGTCGCGTCGTCTCGCTGCCCACGCGCGAGCAGATCAACCTGCCCGTGCAGGAGCAGCTGATCGTCGAGCTGTATTCGAAGTAAGGTGATCGTCGTCGTCCGGGGTCCGAAGTCCGAGGTCCGAAGTCCTGCACGACACCGGACACCGGACACCGGACACCGGACATCGGACGACAAGGATCGTTGACCCCGCGTGGCGTCCCCGAAGGGTGCAGGGGCCCAGCGCCGCAACGGCGCTGGGGACGTGGTCGCGGAAGAAAGGAACAGAGTCGATGCTGTGGAAAGGTTTCCAGAGGCCGAAACGGCTGGAGTTCGAGCGCGAGACCCTCACCGACCGGTTCGGGCGGTTCTACGCGCAGCCATTCGAGCGCGGGTTCGGGACGACGATCGGCAACGGGATGCGCCGGGTCCTGCTTTCCTCGATCGAAGGAGCGGCGATCAGCGCCGTGAAGATCGAGGGGGTGCTCCACGAGTTCTCCCCGATCCCCGGCGTCGTCGAGGATGCCACTGACATCATCCTCAACCTGAAGCAGATCCCGCTGAAGATGCACGTGGACCACACCAAGACGCTCTACGTGCGCGTGGAGAAGCCTGGCGAGGTGAAGGCGCGGGACATCGAGACCGACGCCGACGTCGAGATCCTGGAGCCGGACGCCCACATCGCGACGGTGTCCGAGGGCGGCAAGCTCCTGATGGAGATGCGCGTCAAGCGCGGCCGCGGCTACGTCGCCGCCGACCGCAATTTCGACGATGACCTGGGCATCGGCTGGATCCCGATCGACTCGGTGCATTCGCCGGTCAAGAAGGTGAACTACCTCGTCGAAGCCGCGCGCCTGGGCCAGACGACCGACTACGAGAAGCTGACGCTCGACGTCTGGACGAACGGGTCGATCCATCCGCGCGACGCGGTGTCGCTCGCGGCCAAGCTCGTGCGGGATCACCTGAACATCTTCATCAACCTCGAGGAGGCGGCCGAGCAGCAGCCCGAGGCGCAGGCCGAGCAGCCGCACGGCACCGCGCTCAACGAGAACCTGGACAAGAGCGTCGAGGAGCTCGAGCTGTCGGTCCGTTCGTACAACTGCCTGAAGAACGCGAACATCAGGACGATCCGCGATCTGGTGCAGAAGACCGAGGCCGAGATGCTGAAGACGAAGAACTTCGGTCGCAAGTCGCTGAACGAGATCAAAGAGATCCTGCACAGCATGGGGCTCGGTCTCGGCATGCGGCTCGACCAACCCGCGGCGCAGCCGTCGGAGTAACGGAAGTCTTAAGCCCTAAGCCTTGGGCCATTACGCGGGCCCGATAGATCGCGGGCCCGCAGAGAGACAGACATGCGTCACCGAGTCGCCCACCGGAAACTGGGACGGGTCACCGAGCACCGGATTGCGCTGTTGCGCAACCAGGCGGAGGCCCTGCTGCGCCACGAGCGAATCCGCACGACGGTCTCCAAGGCCAAGGAACTGCGGATGTTCGTGGAGCGGATCATCACCACGGCCAAGGACGGCGTGGCCGACAGCGGCAACGGCAGGGAGCTGCACGCCCGCCGGCTGGTCGCCCGCGACATCCAGGACCCGGAGGTGGTGAAGAAGCTGTTCACCGTGCTCGCGCCGCGGTTCACCGCCAGGCACGGCGGCTACACGCGGTTGCTGCGCATCGGCTACCGCCGCGGCGACGCGGCGGAGATGGCGCAGGTCGAACTCGTCGGCAGCGAGTTCAACCCGAAGGCGGCGGCCGAGAAGAAGGCCGCGGCCGAGGGCAAGAAGAAGTCGAAGGGCATGGGCGGCCGGCTGCGCGCCGCCGCCTCGCGCCTCCGCTCGCGCCGCGGCGACAAGGGCGAGGAGCCCGAGAAGCCGGAACAGGAACCGGAGGAAGGCGAAGAGTAGGACTGCGCATTCAGAGAATTCAAAATTCAGAATTCAGAAGTCAGAAGGTATCTGACGCTGAATGAAGAATGGCGAATGAAGAAGTGAAAAGGGGACGGCAGCCTGGCGGCGGCCGTCCCCCTTTTGTTTTTCCGCTACAATGGTCGCGAGGGTGTGACCGGCATGAGGGCTCCGGAATTCTGGAAGGCGGTCGTCGTGGACGAATCGAGCTTCCTCGAGAGCCTCGTGGCGCTGCTCGCGCGCGAGGGTGCCCGCTACTGCGTCATTGGCGGCCAGGCGGTCAATGCCTACGTCGAACCGTTGGTCAGCCTCGATCTCGACATTGCAGTCGCCGCCGAGGACCTGCCGACACTCGAGGAGGCGTTGCGCGCATCGTTCCGCGTCGAACGGTTCCCCCATAGCCTGAACGTGAGCCTTCCCGGTTCCGATCTTCGCGCGCAGGTGCAGACCGATCCGCGGTACGCGGCGTTCGTTTCGCGGGCCGAAAGCCGGCCGGTACTCGGCCTCGCTCTTCCGGTGGCCGCCGTCGACGACGTCCTGCGCGGCAAGGTGTGGGCCGCGCTCGACGCCGAACGCCGGCCGAGCAAGCGGCAGAAAGATCTGGCGGACATCGCCCGGCTGCTCGAACGCTATCCTGAACTCCGCCCGCAGGTGCCGCAAAAAATCCTCGACCGGTTGCTGTAGCGCGGCCAGCCCCCGGTCGCTGCGGTCCACCGCCAGGTTCGCGCTGCCTTCGACTCCCCCTTGACATTCTAGGTATACCGGCGTACTCTCCCTATGACGTTCTAGGGAAGGTGGGCGCATGGCAGGCACGGATCTGCTCCAGGGCACGCTCGACATGATGGTGCTGAAGACACTCGCACTCGAGCCGATGCACGGCTACGCCATTGCGCGGCGCATCGGGCAGGTGTCGGGCGACGTGCTGAAGATCGAGGAAGGCTCCCTCTACCCGGCGCTTTACCGCCTCGAAGATCGCGGCCTGATTGCCTCGGAATGGGGAGTGTCGGAGAACAACCGGAAGGCGAAGTCCTACCGCCTGACGAGGGCGGGCAGGAGGGCACTCGAGGCGGCCACCGGGAACTGGGCGAAGCTGGCGATTGCCGTGTCGAAGGTGATGGAAACGACGTGATTGGCGCAGGTGGTGCGGGCAGCGCAGGGTGCCGCGGGTGAGGCTGGTAGGGCAGGTGGGGCGGGTAGGGCAGGTGGCGCGGGGCAGGATCGTGTAGGGCGGGCCTTCAGGTCCGCCGTAGGGCGGGGCGTCAGCCCCGCCAGCGGAGACTGAGATGCCGTGGCTGACGAGGCTGCGCCGCTACCTGCGTGACGCCGTTCGTGGTCGCCGCATGGCGCGCGAGATTGACGAGGAGCTGCGGTTCCACATCGAGACGCTGGTCGACGAGCTCGTTGCGCGCGGCGCGAGCCCCGCGGAAGCCCGGCGCATCGCCGCACGACGCTTCGGCCGGCTCGACCTCATGCGCGACGAAGCCCGCTACGCCAAAGGGGTGGGGCTCGCCGACGACCTTTGGCAAGACCTGCGCTTCGCCGTTCGACGCCTGCGCCACCAGCCGGGATTCGCCGTCACGGTCGTGCTCACCTTTCAGCTGTATCACGTCAGCCCGCACGATCCGGTCACCATCGCCGTGGTCTTGTTCTGTTTCGTTCTGGTCGCGCTCGTCGCGGCGTACGGCCCCGCGCGCCGGGCGACGCGCGTGGATCCGATTGCCGCGCTGCGGTGTGAATAGCAGAGAACGAACCGTCACACCTCTTCCTCGGCCTCTTCACCCTTGAGCGCCTTGGCCGCCGCGATGATCTTCTGCTGGATCTGCGCGGGCGCCTCCTCGTAGTGCGAGTACTCCATGTGGTAGCTGCCGCGGCCGCCGGTCGCCGACGTCAGCTGCTGCTCGTAGGTCAGCATCTCCGCCATCGGCACCTGCGCCTTGATGACGGTCATGCCGCCGCGCGTGTCCATCCCCGAGATGCGGCCGCGCCGGCCGTTCAGGTCGCCCATCAGGTCGCCGGCGAAATCCGATGGCGCGTACACCTCGACGTTCATGATCGGCTCGAGGATCGTCGGCCGCGCGTGTGCCATCGCCTCCTTGAAGGCGATGCGGCCGGCCATCTTGAAGGAGAGTTCGTTCGAGTCGACCTGGTGGAACTTGCCGTCGACGAGTGTCACGCGGAAGTCGACAACGGGGTAGCCGGCGAGGTAGCCGCGCAGCCGCGCCTCCTGGATGCCCTTCTCGACGGCCGGCCGGAACTGCTGGGGAATCGAGCCGCCGAAGATGTCGTCGACGAACTCGAAGTCGGCCCCGCGCGGCAGCGGCTCCATCTTGATCGTGCAATCACCGAACTGGCCGTGACCGCCCGTCTGCTTCTTGTGGCGTCCCTGCGCCTCGGTCGAAGCGGTGATCGTTTCGCGATACGGGATCTTCGGCGGCTTCAGGTTCACTTCGACGCCGAACCGCCGCTTCATCTTCGCCACCGTCACTTCGATGTGCAGCTGGCCCTGGCCCGAGAGCAGCAGTTCCTTGGTCTGCGGATCGCGGCTCGAACGGATGGTCGGGTCCTCTTCCTGCAGCCGCTGCAACGAGCCGCTGATCTTCTCTTCATCGCCCCGGCTCTTCGGCTCAACAGCGTAGGAGAGCACCGGCTCGGGGAACTTCATCGGCGTGAACACGAACTGGTCCTTCTCGGCGATCGTGTCACCCGTCAGCGTGTCCTTCAGCTTCGCCACCGCGCCCAGGTCGCCGGCCTTGATCTCCGGCACTTCCACCTGCGTCTTGCCCTGCAGGAGCAGCAGGTGCCCGAGCCGTTCCTGCGTGCCGCGCGTCGCGTTGTGCACGGTGCTGTCGGCCTTCAGCGTGCCGAGCATCACGCGGAACATCGTGATGCGGCCCGCGAACGGATCGGCAACCGTCTTCCAGACGAACGCCGCATAGGGCCCGCCGTCGGTCACCTCGCGCGTGGTCTCCTCTCCGGTCTTCGGACCCTTGCCCTTCACAGGCCGGTCGGCCGGCGACGGCAGGTACGCCAGGATGTCATCGGCGAGAGGCTGGATGCCGACGTTGAGCGACCCCGAGGTGCAGACGAGCGGGAAGATGCGGGCGGCGCGGATCGCCTTCTGCAGCCCGCTCACGAGTTCCTCCTGCGTCAGCGTGCCCGCCTCGAAGAACTTCTCCATCAGCGCGTCGTCGGCCTCGGCGACCATCTCGACCAGCGCTTCGCGCGCCGCGGCGGCGCGGTCGTTCACGTCGCCCGGGATGGCGCCTTCGGTCATCTTGCCGCTGCCATCGGTCGCGAACGTGAACGCCTTCATCGACACCAGGTCGACGACGCCCCGGAACGCCTTTTCCTCGCCGATCGGCAGCTGGATGGGAATGACGGCACGGCCGAACGAGGCCTGCAGCGACTCGAGCGAGCGCTCGAGGCTGGCGCGCTCGCGGTCGATCCGGTTCAGGACGACAAAGCGCGGCAGCGCGATGTCGTTGGCGAATTCCCAGACCTTCTCGGTCTGCACTTCGACGCCGGAAACGGCGTCCACGACCACCAGCGCCCCGTCGACGACACCCATGGCCGCGCGCGAGTCGCTCAGGAAATTCGACATGCCCGGCGTGTCGATCAGGTTGATCTTCTGCTTGTTCCACTCGGCGAAGGCGAGGCTGGCGGTCAGGGTGTGCTTGCGCGCGATTTCCTCTTCGTCGAAATCGGTGACCGTCGTGCCCTCGTCTACACGACCGAGCCGGTTCGCCATGCCGGCGTCGAACAGGAGCGCCGAAATGAGCTGCGTCTTGCCGGCGCCGCTGTGCCCCACCACCGCGACATTTCTGATGTTGGCCGCGTCATAGACCTTCATAGACGATTCTGCCTCCTGCCCGGCCGGTGGCGGTCACAGCATGCTGTGCCCCTACCGCCTTTCCATGCTGTGCGCCTGTCGCCGTTCCGCCTAGCTGCGTGAATCTCGGACGTATGAGAGAGGGGTGCCTCAAGGCACCCCAACGCGGCTGCCGCGTTGGGGGCCCCGCTCAAGCCGTTCTGCAGCGTGATTTGGCCGCGCGTACTCACGCGATTATACCAAACGGAGGCTTAAGGCTTAGGGCTTAAGGCTTTGGGCATAGGCCCTGAGCCAGTGAGGCCCTCAGCCATGAGCCCTGAGCCTTAAGCCCTCTTCTTCACTCGTAGCGGAGCGCCTCGATGGGGTCCAGGCGCGAGGCCTTGTAGGCGGGATACATGCCGAAGAACATGCCGACGGCGGCCGAGAAGCCGAAGCCGATGGCGAACGAGGATACGGGCAGCGAGATCGGGAAATGGGCCAGCCAATGGACCAGCAGGCCAACGGCGCTGCCGAGGCCGATGCCGAGGACGCCGCCGACGGCCGTCAGCGTGGCGGCCTCGAGCAGGAACTGCCACAGGATCTCGCGACGCCGCGCCCCGAGCGCCTTCCGGACGCCGATCTCTCGCGTCCGCTCGGTGACCGAGATCATCATGATCGACATGACGCCGATGCCGCCGACCATCAGCGCGATCGACGACAGCACGACCAGGCCGAGGTAGATGTACTGCGTGACGCTCTCGACCATGTTCATGATCGAATCGGCCGTCATGAAGTCGAAATCGTTCGGCTGATCGATCTTCAGCGCGTGCCGCGCCCGCATGATGTTCTCGATCTCGGCCTGTGCCTGTTCGCGCGTGTATTCGTCCCGCGGCACGCAGGCGATCGAGACCGGCGCCCACGTGTTCTTGCCCCAGCGGAACCGGCTCAGGCTGAAGGTCTTCGCGTAGGTCGTGGTCGGCATCACGGCGAAATTGTCGGAGTCGCCGAGGCCGCCGGGGCTGAGCCGCTTGGCGATAACCCCCAGCACGGTGAACCTGGACGGGCCGATGCGAATGACCTTGCCGATCGGGCTGACCGCCGGAAACAGGGCCTGTGCGGGAGTGTCGCCGAGCAGGACGACGTAGCGGCGGTGCTCCACCTCCGCCTCGCTGAAGTAACGGCCCTGCGCGACGGTGAGCGCGTTGACTTCCGGGTAGTGCGCCGTCGTCCCCACGATCGGCATGTTCATCGTGCGCAGGCTCTTGTAGAACGCGCGCGCGTTCGCGCCGCCCGGCTGACCGGTGCCGTACGACATGTCCACCCACTGCAGCGACTCGGCTTCCTTGAGGGCCCGGGCGTCGGCCTCGGTGAGATTCGGCCGCTTCATGATCTCCTGGAAGGTCTTCAGATCGCCGCCCATCATCGGCGCCGCCTTCACGAGGTACAGCGTCTTGGGGCCCATCTGCCGGATCGAGTCCTTCACCGACTCGTCGAAGCCGCGCACCAGCGACGTCATGCCGACCAGCGACGTGATGCCGATGACGATGCCGAGCACGGTGAGCGCCGAGCGCATCTTGTTCGCCCGGATCGTCCCGAGCGCCATGCTGATCGTATCGACGTAGAGCGCCAGACGCAGCATGACCGGCTATTCCTTCCTCAGGGCCTCAATCGGATCCAGCCTCGCCGCGCGCATCGCGGGGTACAGGCCGAAGAACAGGCCGACCAGCGCGGTGACCGAGATGCCGGCGACGACCGACCAGGCCTCGACGGCCGCGGGCAACGGAGTGACCTTCGACGTGACGAACGCCAGGCAGAACCCCAGGACCGTGCCGATGACGCCGCCCACGATGGACAACGTGATCGACTCGGTGAGGATCTGCCACATGATGTCGCGCCGCCTGGCGCCGAGCGACTTGCGCAGGCCGATTTCGCTGGTGCGCTCCGTGACGACCATCAGCATGATGTTCATGATCACGATGCCGCCGACGACCAGCGACAGCGCGACAACGCCAACCAACACCTCGGCGATCCAGTTCGTGATCGAGTGGAAGAAATCCAGCGCCGCGTCCGCGCTCACGATCCCGAAGTTGTTCCGATCTTTCGGCTTGAGCCGGCGCCCGATCCGGAGCGCCACGGTCGTCTCGTCCATCGCCGCTTCCATGAGGAGCGGATCCCTCGGCTTGACGGCGAGACTGAGGTACAGACGCGCCCCGAACAATCGCTGATACGCGCCGAGCGGGATGACGGCGAAGTTGTCGAGCGACTGGCCGAACATCGACCCTTTTTTCTCGTTGACGCCGATCACCCGGAAATTGACGCCGTTGATCTTGATCACCTTGTCGAGCGGATCCATGCCGGCGCCGAACAACTTGTCGGCGACATCCCACCCGATGATGACCAGGGCGCGGCTGCGCTCCACCTCGATCGGCGTGATCAGGCGGCCGCGTTCGATCGTGTAGGTCGGAAAATCGATGTAGTCGGAAGAGACGCCGGTGACCCTTACGCTGTCGATCTGCTTGTCGCGATAGTTGAACTGGGCGCCGCTGTCGTCGGACGCGAGGATCGACTTGACGAGCGTCGTGTACCGCCGGATCGAGCGGGCGTCGTCGAGGGTGACGCGCGGGTTGTTGCGCTGCGCGTCTTCCTCCGCGCCGCTGCGCGCGATCCCCTGGCGCTCGACGCGGAACGAATCGATCCCCAGTTCGTTCTGGATCGCGTCGGTGACCGCGCCGTTCAACCCGCGGATCAGGGAAACGACGGCGATGATCGACGTCACCGCGACGATGTTGCCCAGCACGGTCAGGAACGAACGCATCTTGTTCGCCCAGATCGCGCTCAGCGCGATGCCGATGGATTCGAGGAAGAGTTGCATCCCTACTTCTTCGGTGTCGCTTTCTCGTCGAACTTCACGGCCTTCCCGTCGGTGAGGTCGCGCACCGACGAGAACGGGCCGGTGATCACCTTGTCACCGGGCTTGAGGCCCGAGATCACTTCGCAGTACTTGTCGCCGGCGATCCCGGTCTTCACCGGCACGAACTCCGCCTTGCCCTCCCGCACCGTGAACACGCCCTCGACTTCCTTCTTCGTCTGACCGGCCGGGTCCTTTTCGGCCGCCGACACGCCCGGTTCGATGCTGTTGCTTGCCCGCCTGCCCGCCTTCTCGGGCTTCGGCTGCCGCACGACGTTCCCCTTCGCGTCGAAGGTCACCTCGCGGACCGCCAGCGCCTGGATCGGCACCGACGCGACGTCCTGGCGGGTCGCGGTGGTGATGTCCGCGGTGCACGAAAAGCCGGGGCGCACGTTCGGAATCGGCTCGTCGACCTGCACCACCACCTTGAAGTTGGTGGCCTGCCGGCTGCCGGCCGACTGGGCCGATACGTTGATCGGGCTGTTGCCGACCTCGCTGACGTGGCCGGCAAAGGTCTTGTCGGGCATCGCGTCGATCGTGATCTTGGCCTTCTGCCCCACCGCGACGTTCGGAATGTCGGTTTCATCCACCTGGATCTCGGCCTCGATAATCGACATGTCGGCCAGGATCAGCAGCACGACGCTCGGGTTGTTCGTGAAGCCCTGGATCGCCGTCTCGCCTTCCTCGACGTTGCGCTTGGTCACGATCCCTTCGATCGGCGACGTGAGCGTCACCTTGCTGAGGTCGTGCTCGGCGTTCGCCAGGTCCGAGTTGATCTGCCGGATCGCCTGTTCCATTCGCGCCACCTGCTGCTCGGCCGTTCGCTTCGCGTTCTCCTGGACCCTCAGATTGTTTTCGGCTCGCTCGTAATCCTGGCGGGTGGCGATGCCGCTCTTCATCAGGTTTTGCTGCCGCGTAAATTCGTCCAGCGCGAGCTTCAGGTTCTCGTTCGCGCTCTCGAGCGCCACCTTCGCCTGCTGCAAGCCGATCTTCTGCTGCTCGACCCCCGCCTGCAGCCCCAGCACGCGCGATCGTGGGATGCGGGAATCGATCTCGATCAGGAACTGTCCGGGCTTGACGTGGTCCCCCTCGTCCACGGCGAGGCGCGTGATCTTGCCGGTGACCTCGGAGGTGATGTTCACGGTGTGCTTGGCGTTGATCGTCCCCGACGCCGACACGATCGCCTCGAGGTTGCGCTTGTACACGTTCTCGACGGTGACGATGACTCCCGTGGTCCGCTTGAACGCGACGTTCGCGTAGACGATCGCCGCGATCACGACCAGCACCACCACGCCGATGATGACCTTCTTCCGCGTCATTGAGCTAACTCCGGGCGGCGAACCATGCCGCGTAGCCGACTGCGATCAGGGCATAGAGGACGAAGAACGCGACGGCAATCGGGCCGGTCCGTCGCTTGTACACGACGGCGAGGCCGATCGACAGCACCATGACCAGCCACACCCAGAACAGGTCGATCGTGCCGAACATCAGGGCCAGGAAACTGCGCTCGTCGAGCATCGGGAACAGCACGCCCAGATTCGTGCTCGCCCGCATCGTTCCCGTCGCGTAGTTGAGCGGGAAGATGATCAACTGGCCCAGCACGCTGACGACGCCCGAGTGCACGACCACGGCGAACACCTGCTTGAAGGAGGCGCCGCCGCCGAGCAGGGTGAAGACCGCCAGCAGGATGCCGGCGAACGCGAGCAGCATCAGCGGCGTCACGATCAGGGTCCCCAGGCCGTAGGCGATCCAGAGGTAACCGACGAACCTGCTCATCGCCTCGATCTGCTGGGCGCCGCTGCCCCGCTGTTCCATGGCGTCGAGGAATGCCTGCTGGCCGACCGACGTGAACAGGAACCCCCCGAGCATCACCGCGCTGATGGTGACCAGGAGCGCGAGCATGCCGAACCAGCGCGGTCGGGCGGCGAGCAGGGCAAACGTCGCGCGAGGCGAGAAAATGATGCCCGCCGCTCGTGCCAGGAGACCCTTGTCGGGAGAGGCCGCCGGTGCTACGGTCGTCTGCGGTGTGGGTTCAGTCATGATCGTGCCTTTGGAGGGGCCAAAGGCCAGCGATTGTACTTCAAGAACATATACGCGCATAATGGCCGGGATGTTTCGCCACGTCAGGCGGGCTCGTCCGTTCTTGACAGCGCCCAAGTCGTTGATTACGATGCAGTTTTTAGTAACGACGCGTTCGCGGGCGTTTGTGTCGCCCAGCCCGCTCACGGCGTCGTTACCAGGAGCGTGGACGTGTTGAGTTTCGTGCCGAGGGCATTGTTCCTCACCAAGGGCGTCGGCAAGCATCGTGAGAAGCTGTCCTCGTTCGAGCTGGCGCTTCGATCCGCGGGCATTGCCGCCTGCAACCTCGTTCGCGTGTCCAGCATCTTCCCCCCCGGTTGCCGGATCCTTTCGCGCGCCGAGGGCATCAAGAAGATGAGTCCCGGCCAGGTGACCTTCGTCGTGATGTCCGAGGCCGCTACGCGCGAACCGCATCGCCTCATCGCCGCCACCATCGGCCTGGCCATTCCCGCCGACCGGTCCCTCTACGGGTATCTTTCCGAGCACCACAGTTTCGGCGAGAAGGAAGAGACGGCCGGCGATTATGCCGAGGAACTGGCCGCCGAGATGCTGGCGACCACCCTGGGCGTCGAGTTCGACCCGGACAAGAGCTGGGACGAGAAGAAGGAAGTGTACCGGCTCTCGCGGCAGATCGTCCGCACGCAGAACGTTACCCAGACGGCCGTCGGCGACAAGTACGGCCTGTGGACCACGGTCGTCGCGGCCGCGGTACTGCTGCTGCCCGAGTAGCGGCACGACATGTCGTGCCCCTACCGGCCGAGGGGCACGTCTCCACTCCTTTTCGCGCCTCCTCCTTTGACAAGGCCCGTCATGCACGCTTTACCGCACCGCGGCCGGGGACGCGCCGCCCGCCTGGTCGCCTGGGTCGTCCTGGCCCTGCTGTCGTCGTCCGCCTCTGCAAACGCTCAAGGGTTCGAGACGGTCGGTACCCGGGCGCTTGGCATGGGTGGAGCGTTTGTCGCCGTCGCCGACGACGCCACCGCCGTGTACTGGAATCCGGCGGGCCTGGCCAACGCCGGCGTGGTCGATGCCTGCCTGCAGCGCGTCGCCACCCAGGCCCCGTTGCGGCAGGATCAGGCTGCCGCGCCCGGCGGGGGATGGCGGGCATCGACGACGTTCGCGGCTTTTACTTTTCCTTCGCTCGGCGTCAGCTACCTTCGGACCCGCGTCCAGCAGGCCTCGGCCCCTATTGCCGGGTCCAACGACGGCCGACAAACTGACAGACCGGGCATGGCAGCGGTGAGCTCGCTCGCCACCGATCAGGTCGGCGTCACGCTGTTGCAGACGCTGTTTGCCAACCTTGTCGCGGGCACGACGCTCAAGCTCGCGCGCGGGTCGTTCGCGACCGTGCCCGCCTCGTCGTCGTCGTTGTCTGCCTCGCTCGATCAGGCGGCACAATTGCCGGCAGGGGGCGCCACGCGGTTCGATCTCGACGTCGGCGTCCTCGCCTTCAGCGGACCGGTGCGTTTCGGGATGGCCGGGCGCAATCTTCGACAGCCGGGTTTCGGCTCTGGCGACGCCGCAGGCGCCGGCCGGTTGCAGCGCCAGATCCGGGTGGGCGTCGCGGTGACGCCGGGCTTCGTCATCACTCGGACGGCGGCATCGCAGCCGTCGCTGACGATCGCGTTCGACGCCGACCTGACGCGCTCGACGCTGCCCACCGGGGACGAGCGGCACGTGGCCGCGGGCGTGGAACGATGGGTCAGCGGCCGGCGCCTGGGTCTGCGCGCGGGGGTGCGCGCCAACACGATCGGCGAACGCCGCGCCCTGGCGACTGCCGGAGCCAGTTTGGCCGTTCGAAGCGGCCTGCTGCTCGAGGGGCAGATTGCGCGCGGCCGTGACGCTGCCGGGCAACAATGGAGCGTGGGAGGCCGGGTGACCTTCTAGTAACGAACCGGTGATCGGTCGGTTTGTGACTAGACAATAATTGTCACCTTGATATAGTTCAGTCGGGTTCTCGCATGCCTGTCCGAATTGGCGAGCTGCTGCTCAAGGAAAAACGGGTCACGCCTGAGCAACTCCAGGAGGCCTTGAACTATCAGAAGGCCAACGGGGGCAAACTCGGGCACAACCTCGTCAAGCTGGGGTACGTGAAAGACGAGGAGATCACGGCCCTTCTGAGCAAGCAGTACGGCGTTCCCTCGATCAACCTCTCCGAGTTCGACATCGATCCCCTCGTCATCAAGCTCATACCCGGCGAGACGGCGCAGAAATACCAGATCATTCCGGTCAGCCGGTCTGGCGCGACGCTGACCATCGCCATGACCGACCCGACCAACGTGTTCGCCATGGACGACATCAAGTTCATGACGGGCTACAACGTCGAGCCGGTTGTCGCCTCGGAAGCGGCGGTCGTGGAGGCGCTGGCGAAGTATTACTCGATGAAGGCGGCGGCGGCCGGCCCGTCGCTGTCGGGGCCGAGCGCGCTGGAAGTGGCGACCAAGGCGCTCGAGGAGCTGCCGCAAATCGACGCGGCGGATGTCGAGGTCCTCGAGGATCTGGAGGAAATCAGCGTCGAGGCGCTCGCGCGCCAGGGCGAGGAAGCGCCCGTCATCCGCCTGGTCAACGTGATGCTGATGTCGGCCATCAGCAAGGGGGCGAGCGACATCCACATCGAGCCGTACGAGAAGGAGATGCGCGTCCGCTACCGCATCGACGGCGTCCTCTACAACATCATGGCGCCGCCGATGAAGTACCGCGACCCGATCGCGGCGCGCGTGAAGATCCTCGCCAAGCTCGACATCGCCGAGAAGCGGCTCCCGCAGGACGGCCGCATCAAGATTCGCTACAGCGACAACGGCAGGCAGAAGGAAATCGACTTCCGCGTCTCCTGCCTCCCGACGCTCTTCGGCGAGAAGATTGTCCTGCGCCTCCTCGACCGCGACAAGCTGATGCTCGACATGACGAAGCTCGGCTTCGAGTCCGAGTCGCTGCAGAAATTCGAGGCGGCGATCGAGCGGCCGTGGGGCATGGTGCTGGTGACGGGGCCCACCGGGAGCGGCAAGACCAACACCCTCTACTCGTCGATCTCGCGCATCAACAAGCCCGAGACCAACATCATGACCGCCGAGGACCCGGTCGAGTTCAACCTGCCGGGCATCAACCAGGTGCAGATCCGGGAGAACATCGGGCTGAACTTCGCGGCGGCGCTGCGCTCCTTCCTGCGCCAGGATCCGAACATCATCCTGGTCGGCGAGATCCGCGACTTCGAGACCGCGGAGATCGCCGTCAAGGCGGCGCTCACCGGCCACCTGGTGCTCTCGACGCTGCACACCAACGACGCGCCGAGCACCGTCAACCGGTTGATGAACATGGGCATCGAACCGTTCCTGGTGGCGAGCTCCGTGAACCTCATCTGCGCGCAGCGGCTCGTGCGGCGCGTCTGCTCCAACTGCAAGGAGCCGAGCCCGCTGCCGCCCGCCGCGCTGACCAAGGTGGGGTTCTCGCCCGACGATGCCAGGTCGGTCGTGATCCAGAAGGGCGCCGGCTGCGAGAAGTGCAACAACACCGGCTACAAGGGGCGCGTCGGGCTGTACGAAGTGATGGAGCTGACCGACGAGGTGAAGGAACTGGTGCTGGTGGGCGCGTCGAGCCTGGAGCTGCGCAAGAAGGCGGTCGAGGAAGGGATGCTCACGCTCCGCCAGAGCGGCCTGCGGAAGATCAAGGACGGCATGACGACGCTCGAAGAGGTGCTCAGAGAGACGGTCATGTAGAAGGCCTTAGGCCTTAGACCTTTGGCTTTGGCTTGTCGGCCCGAAGCCGGCCAAGGTCGAAGGTCCAAGGCCCAAGGTCGACACCCGAAAGGAACCATGGCGACCCTGCCGGAGCTGCTCAAGACGCTCGTCGACATGAACGGTTCGGACCTGCACCTCACGGTGGACACGCCGCCGCAGATCCGCGTGGACGGCAAGCTGCAGCGGCTGCAGATGGCCGACCTGACGCCGACCGACACCAAGCAGCTCGCCTACAGCGTGCTGACCGACGCGCAGAAGAAGATCTTCGAGGAAACGAGGGAGCTGGACTGCGCGTTCGGGATCCGCGGGATGGCGCGCTTCCGCTGCAACGTGTTCAACCAGCGCGGCTCGGTGGCCGCGGTCTACCGGCTGATCCCCGAACGTATCCGCTCGTTCGAGGAGCTGGGCCTGCCGTCGATCATCGCGAAGTTTGCCGAGGCGCCCCGCGGCCTGGTGCTGGTCACCGGGCCCACCGGCAGCGGCAAGTCGACCACGCTGGCGGCGATGCTGGACAAGGTGAACAACGAGCGCAACGAGCACATCCTGACGATCGAGGATCCCATCGAGTACATCCACCCGCACAAGGGGTGCATCGTCAACCAGCGCGAGGTGCACGCGGACACCGAGGGATTCGCCCCGGCGCTGCGGGCGGCGCTGCGCGAGGACCCGGACGTCGTGCTGATCGGCGAGATGCGCGACCTGCAGACGGTGGAAGCGGCGCTGCGGATTGCGGAGACGGGACACCTGACGTTTGCGACGCTGCACACCAACTCGGCGGCCCAGACGATCAACCGCATCGTCGACATCTTTCCGGCGCACCAGCAGTCGCAGATTCGGACGCAGCTCTCACTGGTGCTCGAAGGGATCATCTGCCAGTCGTTGCTGTCGAAGGCGAACGGGCCTGGCCGCGTGATCGCGCTCGAGATCCTCGTTCCCACGCCGGCGATCCGGAACCTGATTCGCGAGGACAAGATCCACCAGATCTACTCGGCGATGCAGGCGGGGCAGGAAAAGGTGGGAATGCAGACGTTCAACCAGTCGCTGGCCACGCTGTACCTGCAGCGCAAGATCTCGATGAATACGGCGCTCAGCGCTTCGTCGTTGAAGGATGAACTGACCGAGATGATCAGCCGCGGGGCGGGGGTCGTCGCGGGGGCGGGATTGCGGCGGCCCGGCGTTCCGCAGCCGCCCGGGCGGCAGGGCAGGTAAGGGCGCACCATGGCTACTTTTGCCTACAGCGGCCGCACGCGCAGCGGCGAGACCATCAGCGGCGAGCGCGTCGCCGACAACGCCGAAGCGGTGGTCGCGGCGTTGCGCCGCGAGCAGGTGCTCGTGACGCGGATCAACCCGGTCAAGGCGGGCAAGGCGACCAAGGGCGTCGAGACGGCGAAGCGGACGCGCGTGGGCCGCCGGGTCGGTTCCAAGAACCTGGCGGTGTTCACGCGCCAGTTCTCGGTGATGATCGACGCCGGCCTCCCGCTGGTGCAGTGCCTCGAGATCCTCGGCAACCAGGAGGAGGACAAGAACTTCGCGAAGATCATCCTGCAGACGCGCGGGGACGTCGAGGCCGGCGCGACGCTGGCCGACGCGATGAAGAAACACCCGAACGCCTTCGACGCGCTCTTCACCAACATGGTGGCGGCGGGCGAGGCGGGCGGCATCCTCGACACGATTCTCAAGCGGCTCTCCATCTACATCGAGAAGAACGTCAAGCTGAAGGGGCAAGTGAAGTCGGCGATGATCTATCCCATCGCCATCATGTTGATGGCGGCCCTGGTCGTCACCGTCATCCTGTGGAAGGTCATCCCGACGTTCGCCCAGATGTTCGCCGGCCTCGGCGCCGAGCTGCCGCTGCCGACCCTCATCGTCATCACCCTGAGCAACTACCTGGTGAAGTACTTCTACCTGGTGCTCGGCGCCGCGATCGGGCTTCCGGTCCTGACCCGCCAGTACTACGCGACGCCCGCGGGCCAGCGGGTGATCGACGGGGTGCTGCTGAAGTCGCCCGTTCTCGGGATGATCCTGCGCAAGATCGCGGTCGCCCGTTTCTGCCGCACGCTCGCCACGCTCATCTCCTCGGGCGTGCCGATCCTCGACGGGCTGGAAATCACCGCGAAGACCGCGGGCAACGTGATCATCCAGGAAGCGGTGATGACGACGCGCAAGAGCATCGAGCGGGGCGAGACGATCTCGGCGCCCCTGAAGGAGACGACGGTCTTCCCGCCGATGGTGACGCAGATGATCGGCGTCGGCGAAGCGACCGGGGCGCTGGACACCATGCTGTCGAAGATCGCCGACTTCTACGAGGAAGAGGTGGACACGGCGGTCGCGGGGCTGCTGACCCTGCTCGAACCGCTGATGATCGGCGTGCTCGGCATCATCGTTGGCGGCATCGTCATCGCGATGTACATGCCGATCTTCTCGATGATCAGCAAGCTGACGTGAGAGGGCAGATGAGCCTGGTGGGGCTGGTTGGGCCGGTGGGTTTCCCCACCCGCCCTGCCCGCCCGACCCGTCCCAGCCGCCCGGACGCTCACCCCGATGGTAATCACCGATCTGCGACGCAGGCTCGTGTGGCTGATCGCCGTGCGCCTGGTCGTCAGTACCACGCTGCTCGGCTGGGCGACCCTGATGCAGATCAGGGCGCAGGGCGTCGAGAACCGCGGCTTCTACCTCCTCATCGCGCTCACCTACGGCCTGTCGGTCTTCTACGCGTTCACGCTGCGCTTCGTCACCCGCCACCGCTGGCTCGTCGACGTGCAGCTGGCCTGCGATTCGCTGACCATCTCGGCGTTCATCGGCCTGACCGGCGCGGTCACCAGCTATTTCTCGTCGCTCTACTTCCTGCCGATCATCGCGGCCGGCAGCCTGCAGTTCCGGCGCGGCGCGGTGACCGTCGCGCTGCTCAGCGCGGCGATGTACACCGCCCTGGTCATCCTGCAGTACCAGGCGGTGCTGGAGGTTCCCGTCTGGCTGCACACGCCGCCCACGCCGCTGCCGGCGGTCCGCGTGGCCGTCTACACCACGGTCATCAACGTTTTCGCCTTCTTCGCCGTTGCCTTCCTTGCCGGGTCGCTCGCCGAGGGCGTCCGAATCGCGGGAGCCCGCCTCGAGCGCGCGTCGACCGAGATCGCAAACCTCCAGGCGCTCAACGAGCACGTGATCAACAGCCTCGCCAGCGGCCTGGTGACCACCGATTACGACGGTCGCGTGATCAGCTTCAACCGTGCGGCCGAGCAGATCACGGGGCAGGCGGCCGCCCAGGTGATTGGGCGCTGCGTCGACGACGTGTTGCAGCTGCCGCCGGGATTCCTCGCCTCGCTCGCCGCCCAGCTCGGCAACCAGGGGCTGCGGCGCGCCGATTTCCCGTTCCGGACGCCGGACGCGAAGACGCGCGACATGGGGCTGAGCGCGACGCACCTGGTGACGCCCAGCGGCCCGGCGGGCTTCCTGTTCAACTTCCAGGACGTCACGAACGTCAGGAAACTCGAGCGCGACGCGCGGATCCAGCACCGGCTGGCGGCGGTCGGCGAGATGGCCGCCGGCATCGCGCACGAGATCCGCAACCCGCTGGCGTCGGTCTCCGGATCGATCCAGGTCCTGCGCAAGGACCTCGACCTGAACGAGGAGCAGGCGCAGTTGATGGACATCGTGCTGCGCGAGTCGGAGCGGCTGAACGGCACCATCCGCAGCTTCCTCGCCTATGCACGGCCGCAGCGCTTTGCCATCGCGCGGCTCGACCTGGGCCGCATTCTCCGGGACGCCGCGGTGCTGCTGCGCAACAGCGGCGACGTCGGCCAGGGGCACGCGATTGACGTGCAGGTGCCGCCCGCCGAGGTGTGGTACGAGGCGGACGAGGGGCAGATCCGGCAGATCATCTGGAACCTGGCGACCAACGGGTTGCGCGCGATGCCCGACGGCGGCCGGCTGCGCCTGGCGCTCGCAGAGGAGGTGGCGGCCGGCGCGGCGGACGCGACCGGCGACGGGCACGTGGTCATCACGGTCGAGGACGAAGGGGTCGGCATTCCCCCCGAGGAACTGGACGACATCTTCCAGCCGTTTCACGGGTCGTTCGTGAAGGGGAGCGGCCTGGGCCTGGCGATCGTGCATCGCATCGTCAGCGATTATCACGGGGAGATCCAGGTGACGTCGAAGGCGGGCGAGGGCACCACCGTGAGGGTGCGGCTGCCCGGCCGGGCGGCGGCGACGACGTAGGGATCGAGAGGTCCGAGGGTCCTCCGGACAAGGTAATGGTTCAGCGGAGACACATGGCACCGAACGAACGGCGACAGGCGCGGATTCTGGTGGTGGACGACGAGCGATCGATGCGGGAGCTGCTGGCCATCGTCATGCGGCGCGAGGGCCACGAGGTGCTGACGGCCGAGGACGGCAAGACCGCGATCGCGACGCTCGAGCGCGAGCCGATCGACCTGCTCATCAGCGACATCAAGATGCCCGACATGAGCGGCGTCGAAGTGCTGCGCGCCGCCAAGGCGATCGACCGGGACATGCTCGCAATCATGGTGACCGCCTTCGCATCGACGCAGACGGCGGTGGAGGCGATGCGCCTCGGCGCCTGCGACTACCTGAGCAAGCCGTTCGACGTGGACGAGCTGAAGATGAAGGTGCGCGAGAAGCTCGAGAGCCGCACGCTGCGCGAGGAGAACGTGCTGCTGAAACGGGCGCTCGGCGCCAGCCACGAGTTCTCCAACATCATCGGGCGCAGCGAACCGATGCTGGCGGTCTTCAAGCTGATTCAGACCATCGCGCGCACCACCAGCACGGTGCTCATCACCGGCGAATCCGGCACCGGCAAGGAACTGGTCGCCCGCGCCATCCACTTCAACTCGCTGCGCCGCGACTGCCCGTTCGTCGCCCTCAACTGCGCCGCGCTGCCCGACACCCTGCTCGAATCCGAACTGTTCGGTCATATGCGCGGCGCGTTCACCGGCGCCGACAGCAACAAGAAAGGGCTCATCGAACTGGCCGAGCACGGGACGATCTTCCTCGACGAAATCGGCGAGATGAGCCCGTCGGTGCAGGTGAAGGTGCTGCGGGTGCTGCAGGACCGTCGCTTCAGGCGGCTCGGCGGCCTCGAGGAAATCGAGGCCGACATCCGGATCATCGCGGCGACCAACCAGGACCTGTCGAAGATGGTCGCCGACGGCAAGTTCCGCGAAGACCTCTTCTATCGCATCAACGTGATTCCCGTTCACCTCCCGCCGCTGCGCGAACGCCAGGAAGACATCCCGCTGCTGGCCGAGCACTTCCTGGGGAAGTACCGCGCGCAGATGGAGAAGCAGGTGACGGGGATTTCCGGCGACGCGATGGACTACCTCACTTCCTACGACTGGCCGGGCAACATCCGGGAGCTCGAGAACGTCCTCGAGCACGCGGTGGCGCTCGAACAGGCGCGCGTCATCCTCCCGGAAAGCCTTCCCCAGGCCATTCGCAATGGCGTGACCGCCATAGCGGCGGCCGGCGTCTCCCTCCCCGACGTGGGCTTCGATCTGGGACAGCACGTCCAGCACATCGAGCGCGACTACATCGCCCGGGCGCTGCAGAAAGCCGGCGGCGTCCAGGTGAAAGCCGCCGAACTACTGGGCATGAGCTTCCGCTCGTTCCGGTATTACGCGAAGAAATACAACTTGAGGTAGTTCGCGGTTGGCAGTTCGCTGTTCGCCGTGCCGCCGTACTGCCAACCGGTTCGCCGAGGTCGACAGTAATTGTCACCCTGCGCCGGGGATCCGGACGGCCAAGATCCGCGGCTCGTTCGTCTAAACCGTTCGAATGGAACGTGTTGCCGCGCTTCCTCTGGAATGGTCGGGCTTGGCATTCAGGTTGCTATCCTGCAAGTCGCACCGCGGATGCGACCAGCATCCCGGCAACCATACGAACTGTTGACGCTTTTCCCGAGGAGCAAGACGATGACGGGTCGAAACGACAAGGGCTTCACCCTGATCGAGTTGCTGATCGTCGTGGCGATCATCGGCATCATCGCCGCTATCGCGGTGCCGGGCCTCCTGCGCGCCCGCATGTCGGGCAACGAGACGTCGGCCATCGGGTCGATGCGCGCCGTCAGCAGCGCCGAGATCAACTACGCCGCGAGCGCCGCGCAGGGCGGCTACACCGCTTCGCTTCCGACACTCGGCCTCGCGTGCCCCGGCAGCACTCAGCCGTTCCTGTCCCCGGACCTGACCAGCGGCGTCACCGTTCAAAAGAGTGGTTACACGATCGCTCTGGTCAACGGCACCGGCGCGGTAGCGGGCCCGAACGACTGCAACGGCACCGCGAGCACGTCGGCCTACTACGCGACGGCGGTTCCACTCAGCGGCTCAACCGGCACCCGCTCGTTCGGCACCAGCGGGACGGGCACGATCTTCTTCTCCGTGAACGCGACGCCACCGACCGAGGCGCAGATGGTGCCGGGCGGTGGCGGCACCCCGATCCAGTAACATCGTCCCTGGTTCCCGGTCCCTGGTCCTTGGTGCCCACCAGGGACCAAGGACCTTCGCACCGGGACCAGGGACCACGCACTAGGGACCAGCGGGGACGGTCGCCGGACCCCGGAGGCCGTCCCCTTCCATTTCCTCGACCCCGCCTACATCACGCTTCACTTTCGACTGCCGTCTGACAATAGTTGCCTGCCGAGGTTGACAGTAATTGTCACTCCAGCCAAGAACCAGAGCGGCCAGGAACGCACCCTCTTCGTCTAAAGGTTTTGGATGGAACGTTTTGCCGCGCCTTCTCGGGAATGGCCGGGCTTGGCACTCACGTTGCTCTCTGTCCGGGCGCAACAGCGGACGCAATCGTAGGTTCCGGCCTTAAGGCCGGGACAGCAAGAAGCGAGCAACCATCAACTGTTCAACACCTTTTTCCCGAGGAGCACGACTATGAAGATTCGAAACAACAAGGGCTTCACGCTGATCGAGTTGCTGATCGTCGTGGCGATCATCGGCATCATCGCCGCCATCGCGGTGCCGGGCCTCCTGCGCGCCCGCATGTCGGGCAACGAGACGTCGGCCATCGGGTCGATGCGCGCCATCAACAGCGCAGAGACGAACTATGCCGCGACGGCGGCGCAGGGCGGCTACACCGCTTCGCTGGTGACACTCGGCCTCGCGTGCCCCGGCAGCACCCAGCCGTTCCTGTCGCCCGACCTGACCAGCGGTGTGACGGTCTCCAAGAGCGGTTACACGATCGCCATAGTCGCCGGCACCGGCGCCGTGGCCGGCCCGAACGACTGCAACGGCACGGCGAGCACGACGGCCTACTACGCGACGGGGGTTCCGCTCAGCGGCTCGACCGGCACGCGCTCGTTCGGCACGAGCCAGGCGGGCACGATCTTCTTCTCGGTCAATGCGACGCCACCGACCGAGGCGCAGATGGCGCCGGGCGGCGGCGGCACCGCGATCCAGTAAGCGTCGGTCGTACGGCGTAACGGAGGGGGACGGTCGCCGGCAAGCGGCGGCCGTCCCCTTCGCGTTTCACCACGTTTTCCCATTTCCTGTCCTGGGGCGCTTCAGCGCCCGACCCACGTATAATGAGCCGACTCTGCCCCCCGTTCCATCTCCCGGAGCGCACGAGACCATGAGCACGACCATTCGCCGCTGGGTGCTGCTGGCTGCGGTCATTGGCCTGGCCGCCGCCAGCGCCTCCTTGTACGTCCACTACCACCTCCTGACGCAGGCTGGCTACCAGAGTCCCTGCGACATCAACGCGACGTTCAGCTGCAGTGATGCCTACCGCAGCCAGTACGGCAGCCTGTTCGGCGTTCCCGTCGCGCTGTTCGGCGTCCTCTGGTTTGCCTTCGTGATCGTGCTCGTTGCCGTGGCAGGCCGCGGCCCCGCGCCCGTGCAGGAAAGCCTGCCCGGCTATCTGTTTGCGTGGTCCACCATCGGTCTCGCGGTGACGCTGTACCTCGCCTACGCGGCCTTTTTCGTCCTCAAGGAGCTGTGCGTCTTCTGCCTGGTCACCTACGCGGCCGTGATTGCGCTGTTCTGCCTGACCGGAACCGCCACGGCGATTCCCATGACGACGCTGCCCCGGCGCTTCATGCACGATATCCGGGTCCTCGCCACCCGGCCGGCCGCGCTGCTGGTGGCGATCCTGTTCGTGGCGGCCAGCACTGCGGCGATTGTCGTCTTCCCGCGTGCCGGCAGCGTCGCCGAGATCGCGGCCGCACAGCCGGCCCCCGCCCCGATGTCGCGCGACGAGCGGTCGGATTTCGAGGCGTTCTGGACGTCCCAGCCGCGCGCGATCGTGCCGGTGTCGAGCGAAGGCGCCGCGGTGCTGATCGTGAAGTTCACCGACTACTGTTGCCCCTCGTGCAGCTGGAGCTACTTCGTCCTGAAGCCGATCCTGGCGAAGTACGACGCGGAAATGCCGGGCGCCGTGAAACTGGTGTCGATGGACTACCCGCTCGACCAGTCGTGCAATCCCTCGCTGCCGCAGACGGTGCATCCGGCCGGCTGTGCCGCCGCCGTGGCCGTTCGTCTCGCCGGCCAACACCACCGCCGGGCGGAAATGGAGGAGTGGCTGTACTCGAACCAGGAGGGGTTGACGCGCGACGTCATCCGCGAAGCGGCCCGCCGGGTTGCCGGCGTCACCGATTTCGACGCCCGGTACGACAGCGCCATCCAGCAGGGAGTGAAGGCGGACATCGCGGTGGGGCAGCAGCTGCAGATCACCTCGACCCCGACCTTCTTCGTCGACGGCATCCGGATGCCGCCCCGCGGAACCACGCAGGGCCTGCAGCCGGCCGGCTGGGACGAGGCGATTCGTCTGGAGCTGAAGCGGGTGGGGAAATAACAACGAAGGCCAAGTTGGCAGTTGGCAGTCGGCCGTCGGACTGCGAACTGCGGACTGCGGACTGCGAACTGCGAACTGTGTTTGCCATCGAAACCCAGGATCTCACCAAGGACTACCCGGTCGGCTTCTGGCGGCCGCGGCCGCGCCGCGCCCTCGACAGCCTGACGCTCGGCGTCGAAGCCGGGGAGATCTTCGGCCTGCTCGGGCCCAACGGCGCCGGCAAGACCACGACGTTGAAGCTGCTGATGCAGCTGGTGTTTCCCACCTCGGGCACGGCGTCGATTCTCGGACTTCCGGCCGGGTCGCCGGCCGTGAAGCGGCGCATCGGCTATCTGCCCGAGCATCCCTACTTCTACGACTACCTGACGGCGGAGGAGTTGCTCGTCTATTTTGGCGCGCTCTTCGGCTACGACGGCGCCGATCGCGCGGCGCGCGCGGCCCGATTGCTGGACCAGGTGGGCATCGGCGCGGAGCGTCGGCTCGCGCTGCGCAAGTACTCCAAGGGGATGCTGCAGCGCGTCGGCCTCGCACAGGCGATCCTCAACGATCCGGACGTTCTCTTTCTCGACGAGCCGATGTCGGGGCTCGACCCGCTGGGTCGTCGCGAAGTGCGCGCGCTCATCCTCGCCCTGCGCAAGCGGGGATGCACGATCTTCTTCAGCTCGCACATCCTGTCGGACGCCGAAGCGCTGTGCGACAGGGTGGCGGTGCTCGCGCGCGGCAGGCTGGTGGCCCAGGGCCGCGTGGCGGAACTGGTCGAGTTCGAGATCACGGGCTGGGAACTGATTGTGGCCGACGTCGACCCCGCGGCACTCGCCGGTTTGAGCACGCGGCCCGTCAAAATGACCCAGATCGCCGGCGGCCGTTACGCGCTCGAACTGCCCGGCGCCGCCGCACCCGACCGGCTGCTGGCCGAACTGACGGCGGCGGGCGGCAAACTGGTGTCGCTGAACCCGATTCGCGAGACGCTCGAAGACTTCTTCGTGAAACAGGTCACCGCCGCGAAAGAAACTGCCGTCGATAGATGAGAGTCAGTTAGCAGTCAGCAGTCAGCAGCTAGCAGTTCGCAGTTTGCGGTCTGGCGACTGCCGACTGCCGACTGCCGACTGCCAACTGCCAACTGCCAACTGCCAACTATGTCGACCATGAAAGTCATCGGAACCATCGCGATCAGCGTTTTCAAGGAATCGGTCCGCGACAAGGTCCTGTACAACCTTGTGCTGTTCGCCGTGCTCCTGATCGGCGCCTCCTACCTGCTCGGCCAGCTCACGGCGGGACAGGATATGAAGATCATCAAGGATCTCGGCCTGTCGGCCACCTCGATCTTCGGCCTGTTCATCGCGGTGTTCATCGGCATCGGCCTGGTGTGGAAGGAGGTCGAGCGGCGGAGCATCTACAGCGTCCTTTCCAAACCGATCACCCGGGTCCAGTTCATACTCGGCAAGTACGCCGGCCTGGTCCTGACGCTGGCCGTCAACCTCGCCGTGATGACCATCGCCCTCTACGCGGTGCTCGGTGCGATGATGCTGCTCGGGCCGCCGTCGCTCGTGCTCGTCCTCGACGCGCCGCCGCTGGACCCCCGGCTGCTGCTTGCCGTCGCGCTGGTCTTCGTGCAACTCGCGCTCGTCACGGCGCTCGCGCTGTTCTTCTCGACCTTCTCGAGTCCGATCCTCTCGGCCGTCTTCACGTTCGGCCTGTACGTCGTCGGGCAGTTCAACGCTGACCTGAAGCAGTTTGAACAGGTCGTGAACTCGAACGCAGCTGCCTGGCTGGCCCGCGGGCTCTACTACGTGTTGCCGAACCTCGCGCCGTTCGACATCAAGGCACTCGTGGTGCACGGGCAGCCGGTTTCGACCGGCTACGTGCTGTTGACGGCCGGCTACGGGGTGGTCTACGTCACGTTCGTGCTGGTGGCGGCCATGCTCGTGTTCGCGCGGCGGGATTTCAAATAGGTGCAAGGTGCAAGGTGCAAGGTGCAACGTGCGGTGCCTGGTGCCGCGTAGTGCTGACGCGGGACGCGAACCGGTCGCGCTCGGTACGGTGCACCTTGTGCCCCGCACGCCGCACCCGGCACTGAGCACCGCACCTCGCACGCTGCACGCTGCACGCTGCACTCGTGACCATGCGTAGCCGCTTCCTTCCGGCGGTCGTTCTCGTGCTGCTGCTCGGTGTGGCGGTCGGTGCCGAGGTGTTGCGTGACGGCGTGTACGGCGAACCGGCTCCCGCGCAGTCGGTGCTGTACATCCGTTCGGGCACCTTCCTGAAACGCGCGTCGGTCTCGAACGCGTCGCTTCTCGCCGACTTGTACTGGATTCGCGCCGTTCAGTATTACGGCGGCACCCATCGCTCGAAGGCATCGATCAAGTCGTACGACCTCTTGTACCCCCTCCTCGACATCGTCACCACGCTCGATCCGCACTTCACGATCGTGTACCGATTCGGCGCGATATTCCTGGCCGAGCGATATCCGGACGGGCCGGGGCGACCGGATTTGTCGGTGGCGCTGCTGCAGAAGGGGATTCGCGCCGACCCGCTGAAGTGGCGGTACGAGCAGGATCTCGGATTCATCTATTACTGGTACCTGCACGACTACGAACGGGCGGCCACCGCCTTCGAGCGCGGCGCCAAGATGCCCGGCGCGCCCTGGTGGATGCGGTCGATTGCGGCGGTGATGTTCAGCACCGGCGGGGACCGGAGGACTTCGCGGGCGCTGTGGCAGCAGCTGCGCGAGACGGCCGACAACGAGTGGCTGCGCAACAATGCCGCATGGCGTCTGGCACAGCTCGACGCCCTCGATCAGATCGACCAGCTGGAGAAGATCGTCGGGACGTGGACCGCCCGCACCGGCGCGCCGCCCGACTCGTGGCAGACGCTCGTGCGCGCTGGCTGGCTCAGGGGCGAGCCGCTGGATCCGACCGGGACGCCCTACGTGCTGGAGGCAGGAACGGGTCGCGTGGGCGTGCGCGCGGATTCCAGGCTGTCTCCGCTGCCCGTCGAGCCCGGGGCCTGAGCCACTCGCGCGCCCGTATACGCCCCTCGCGACGGTTGACCGTCGACTGTTGACTGCGAACTGAACGCATGACCGAACAGATCCCCGATGCGATGGCGCTCGTCCTCGTCGTTGGGTTTGGCCTCATCGGCGGCAGCTTCCTGAACGTGTGCATCTACCGGTTGCCGCGCCGCGAGTCGCTGGTGCTGCCCGCCTCGCACTGCACGGCATGCGGCCGGTCGTTGCGGTGGTTCGAGAACGTTCCGGTTCTTTCGTACCTGATCCTGCGTGGCCGCTGCCGGACCTGCAGCGTCCGGATCTCGCCCGTGTACCCGGCGATAGAGATGGCCGCAGCCGTCGTCGCCGTCATCTGGTACGAGCAGTTCGGCCTGTCCGTGCTCTTCGTGTCGCGGCTCGTTTTCGCCTTTGCCCTGCTGGTCCTCTTCGTGATCGATCTGCGGCAGCGCATCCTGCCGAACGTGATCACGGTGCCGGGAGTCGTCGTCGGCTTTGCGTTCAGCCTGCTCGGTCCGTCAGATCTGCCGGGCTGGCGGGATTCGCTGATCGGCCTGGTTGCGGGTGGCGGCGTGCTGTACCTGCTCGCGGAGAGCTGGTGGTTGGTTCGACACGAGGAAGCGATGGGCTTCGGCGACATCAAGATGCTGGCGATGATCGGCGCCTTCCTCGGCTGGCAGCTGATGATCCTCACGCTCGTGTTCGCGTCGCTGGTCGGCGCCGTCGTCGGGTTGGTGATGATCGCGGCAGGCACAGGCAACCGCAAATCGCAGCTCCCGTTCGGCACGTTCCTCGCTCTCGCGGCCCTTCTCGCCTGCGTCGTGGGGCAGCCGGTTGTCAACTGGTACATCGACAGGCTCTGGCGATGAATTCCCCGTACGCCTACACGCTGCTGGGCATGACGGCGCTGGTCGCGGTGCTGGTGGGCGTGCTCGCGTACGCGTTGATGCGCTTCATCATTGCCGCGCGTGACGTCCGGCGGCAGGCGCGCGGCACGACCGGCGAACGCGTGTTCATGACCGACGCCCTCCAGGAGGCGGTGACCAGGCTCAAGACCCAGGAGCGGGCCATGACCGCGCGCGCCGAGGCGTCCGAGCGCCTGAGCGACGAGATCATGGCCAGTCTCAGCTCGGGCCTTCTCGTCGTCGCGCTCGACGGCACCGTCCGCCTGCTGAATCCGGCCGCGGCCCGCCTGCTCGACCTTCCCGAATCGCCCGGTGCGCCGCATCGTCAGCTCCTGTCGGCCGCGCAGCCGCTCGTTGACCTCATCGATCGCTGCCTCGCAACCGGAGACACGCTGCCGCGGCACACCGTGCACCTCGAACACCCAGTCCGCGGAACCGTCTACTTCGGCGTCAGCGTGTCGCCGCTGCGCGACGGTAAAGGGACCTTGCGCGGCGCCATCTGCCTGTTCACCGATCTCACCGTTGTCGTGACGCTCGAGGAGCAGTTGCGACTCAAGGACAGCCTGGCCCGCCTGGGTGAACTGACGGCGGGGCTCGCGCACGAGTTTCGCAACGGTCTCGCCACGATTCACGGCTACGGGCGCCTGATCGACCCCGCCAACGTCCCCGAGGCCTACCGGCCGTACGTCAAGGGCATCAGGGACGAGACCGATGCTCTGGGCGTCATCGTCACCAACTTCCTGGCGTTCGCGCGCCCGGCCTCGCTCGCCCTCGCTCCGGTGGACCTGCGCGCGATCGCGGAACGGGCCGCCGACGACTTGCGCGACGAGTTCGGAGCGCGCCGCGGCGAGGTCGAGTTCGTGGGACGGTTCGGGGTCGTGAAGGGCGACGAAACGCTGCTGCGGCAGGCCCTGTCGAACCTGCTCCGCAACGGCCTCGAGGCCTGCGAGCAGGCGGCCATTACGCCGAGGATTCGAGTCGAGGCGGACGTCGACGAGACACACCGCATCGTCCATCTCGCGGTCCTCGATAACGGCCCCGGCGTGCCCGCCTCGCATCGCCACCGGCTGTTCGCGCCCTTCTTCACGACGAAAACGAAAGGCACCGGCCTGGGCCTCGCCCTCGTGCAGAAGATCATCGTCAGTCACGACGGCCGGATCATCGTGACCGACGCTCCCGGTGGCGGCGCCTGCTTCCAGATTGAACTCCCGCTTCCCTCGGCCGACGCCGTGCCACAACCGTAATCGTTTGTTCACAAATGGCACACGTCCTGGCCGGGCCACGGTGTCTCCCCGGGATCCAACCCTAACGGCAAGCCCTTCTCGCTCCGATACTTAGATTCGCCAGCACCAGCTTTGACGGCCAGGGCGGCCACGTTGCTGCTCTGGAGGATCGTCGGTAGGCGCGCCGCAGGCGCGCCCCGCCGGAGCGGAGCGGGGCATCGGGGCCCCGCGAGCGACGGCGACGGGGGGCCCGGCGGGGCGAAGCCCCCCGGTCTAGCAGGAGGGCCGCTGGCAGGGCGGAGGCCTTCCGGTCCGTTCGTCCTGAGCTATCGAGGAGTGGCTCCGAGGAGATTCAGGTTCGAGCGACCTCCGCCCTGGCGGCTTGCTCGTCGCATCTGACCGTTCGCAGTCAAGAGTTGACGTCGCAACCGTCAACTGCCAACTGTCGATTGTCAAAGCGGAACACGGAGACATGAGCGTGCGCAGAGATTGCGGATTCAGCCTCACCGAGGTCATGGCGGTGTTGACAGTTTTGGCCATCACCTGCGCCATCTCGGTGCCCGTAGTCCTCAGTTCGCTCGATAGTATGAAGGCCAGCGGGGCGGCGCGCTCCGTGCATAGCGAGCTGCAGAGCGCGCGGCTGAAAGCGGTCTCCGCGAACCGTCCGATCCGGGTTCGCTTCAACTGCCCGGCGGCCGGCCAGTTCAGATCCGTCGAGTTGATCGGCACGCCTGCCGTGCCGGATGCCCGCGATACCGCCAGCGACCGGTGCGGCCCGACGTACCCGTATCCACCTTCGGGCACGAACCTGTTGACGCGGCCGAATCACGACGGCCCGGTGCGGTATCTGACCGCCGGTGCGACGTTCACCGCGTCGCAGACCATCGAGTTCTGGCCGGATGGCACGGCGCACGCGGACACCGGTGCCGGCACGCCCTGGCCGGCGATCACCAGCAGCGTGACCCTCAGCGTGAAGTACAAGAACACGACGAAATCAATCACGGTGAATGGCGTTGGCAAAGTCAACATTCAGTGACGCATCGGGATTCACCCTCGCCGAGGTGATCGTGTCGACCGCGATCTTCGTGACCGGGATCGTGGCGCTCGGGCAGCTGTTCGCGATGTCGACCATGTCGAACCGGGCTGCACGCGCGACGACATCGACGATGGTGCTCGCCCAGCAGAAGATGGAGCAATTGCGCGGGCTCGCGTGGGGGTTCGACGTTCTGGGCTTGCCGCTCAGCGACACGACGACGGACCTCACCACGTCGCCGCCCGGCACCGGCGGCTCGGGGCTGTCGCCGTCGCCGCCGGGGACGCTTACGCAGAACACCGCCGGTTTCGTCGACTACCTCGATCAGTACGGGAACTGGGTGGGTAATGGCGGCAGTCCACCCGCGAACGCGGTCTTCATCCGCCGGTGGTCCATCGAGCCGCTGCCGACCAATCCGAACAACACGCTGATCTTCCAGGTGCTCGTCACCCCCCTCCGCAACCGCACGGACACCACGACCAGCACGAGGCGCCTGCCCGACGAAGCCCGCCTGGTGAGCGTGAAGACGAGGAAGACGATATGAAAGCCCGGCCGTTCGCGTCGGAGTCGGGTTTCTCGCTTGCCGAGATGCTGGTCTCGACGGTCATCATGATGATCGTCGTCGGGAGCCTCTTCTCGGTGCTGAACCCCGCTCAGGGAACTTTCCAGGCGCAGCCCGAGGTCTCCGACATGCAGCAGCGGCTGCGCGTGGCTGTCGATGCGCTCAACAAGGACCTGGTGATGGCCGGCGCGGGCACGTATTCCGGGGCCGCGGCGGGCGCGCTCTCGAACTTCTTCGCGCCGATCCTGCCGTATCGCGTCGGGCTGACAGGCTCGGATCCGCCCGGCAGCTTCAGGTCCGATGCGATCACGCTGCTCTACGTTCCGCAAACGGCCTCGCAGACGACGATTTCCGACCCGATGCCGTCAACGTCCAACGAGATCAAGGTCAACGCCGAACCTCAATGCCCGCAGAACGAGCAGCTGTGCGGCTTCAGCGAGGGCATGTCGCTCATCATCTTTGATGACAGCGGCGCGTGGAACACCTTCGTCATCACCAACGTTCAGGACAACGCCGGCCATTTGCAGCGGCATGGCCCCGACTTCGCCAAGTCGTACGACGGCGGAGCCTGGGTGACGCAAATCGCGTCGCATACCTACTACCTGCGCAGCGATGATGCGACGCAGACCTACCAGTTGATGCACTACGATGGCGGCTCGGTCGACGCGCCCGTTGCCGACAACGTCGTCGGCCTCGGTTTCCAGTATTTCGGCGACCCGCAGCCGCCCGTGATGCGGAAGGCGCCGACCGAAGCCCCCGGTCCCTGGACGACCTACGGCCCGAGGCCGCCCGCGCTTGGCGTCAACCAGGGGAACGGCTATGGCGACGGCGAGAACTGCGTCTTCGTGGCACCTGCAGGCCAGCCCTTGCAACAGCCGCGCCTGGCCGATCTTTCGCCCGGCTCCACGGGGCTCGTCCCGCTGACCGCCGCGATGCTGACCGACGGTCCATGGTGTCCGGGCGCAGCGTCGCCGGCCCGTTTCGACGCAGACCTGCTTCGCATCCGGCAGGTGCGCGTGACGATTCGCGTGCAGGCGAACCTGAAGATGTTGCGCGGCACCGGTTCGTTGTTTGCGAAACCCGGCACCGCGCGCGGCGGCGAGCTGTACGTGCCCGACCAGGAGCTGCGGTTCGACGTGGCGCCGCGCAACATGAACCTGGGGCGGTAGGAGGATCACGAGTGCTGAGTGCTGTGTGCTGCGTGCGAGGTGGCGCTGGAACTGACGCGGCGCGCGTCGATTCCTTGATGATGGTTCCTCAGCACCAAGCAGGAGGCATGGAGCATCTGGGAACGGAAGGACACACCGTGAGCAGCGATCGACCGATTCGAACGTGGCGGGCGCGGTGGCGCGACGAGAGCGGCATTGCGCTGATCGTGGCGCTGATGTCGCTGCTCCTGATGTCGGCGCTCGGCGCCGCGCTGATCCTGACGACGACCACCGAAACGAAGATCGCCAGCAACTACACGGCCGCGGAGGAAGGGCTCTACTCGGCGGACGCCGGCGTCGAGCGCTCGATGCAGGATCTGCTCACCGTGCCCGACTGGAACACGATCCTGGCCGGCGCCACGACCTCGGCGTTCATCGACGGTTCGTCGGGCGGCTCCCGCACGCTGCCCGGCGGGGGGTCGCTGAATCTGACGCAGGTCGTGAACATGGCCAATTGCGGGAAGCTCGACTCGTGCTCGGCCGCGGACATGACCGCCATCACCGCGGACCGACCGTGGGGCGCGAACAACCCGAGGTGGCAGCTCTACGCCTACAGCAGCATGAACGACGTCATTCCAACCGGGACGGTCAATTCGCCCTTCTACATCGTCGTGATGGTGGCAGACGACGCGGCGGAAATCGACGGCGATCCGACCAAGGACACCAACGGCGTCCTGGCGATGCGCGCCGAGGCGTTCGGCCCGGGCAATGCGCACAAGGTGATCGAAGTGACGGTGGCGCGAACCGATGCGACCGAGCTCGAACGTGGCTACATCGGCCAGCGCGGACAGGACGAGCAAAACCGCCGCGCGCGCAAGGCGGCCGTGCAGACGACCGGCAAGTCGCTGACGACCAGCGGGTTCACGATTGCGACCGGCGGAAAGATGGTGATGTAGGGGAGATGAACGCGATGATCCGACAGCATGGCGTGCGTCGCGCGATCGCCCGCCTTCGCTGGCAGCGTTTGACGCCAGCTTCGGCGTGGCAGGGCCGACTGGCCGTGGCCGTGGCCATCCTGCTCGGCTCTACGGGCACCGCCTTCGCGCAGCTCGACCCGCTCCTGCTCATGAAGACGTCGCCCCCGAACGTGCTGCTCGTGGTGGATACCGCGAACCGCATGCAGCGCGACGCGAACAACGACTACTATGACCAGTTCATCTACTCGACCACGGGCGCGAACTGGGAAGCCCCACTTGGCGTGACGGCTCCGTCTACACAGTACCGGCGCAAGTACATCAACCTGCGCCACCTGGACACGTCGATCCAGTCCGACAAGTTCGCGACGAACACGATCCTGACCATCGGCAACGTGTCGGCGGGTTCGGGCGTGTGTGGATCCCAGGTCCCCTCGTCGTTCGCGGCCTTCGACAGTTGCACCCGGATGGCGATCGCCCGCAACGCGCTCGTCCGTGCCATTCAGCTGAACCAGAACGTTGCGCGGTTCGGCCTCCTGAAGATGCGACAATCGAACCCTGCGGTCGGCACGCCGCAACCGGCAGGTTCGCAGAACGGCAACGAATATCCGGTCAAGAACGACGATCCGAACCAGCAAACACCGACCGATTACCAAGCCGGCAAGTGGCGCATCATGCGGCCGACGATCGGGACGACGAACATCACGGCGCCGCCCAGCACGCCGATCTACGCATGTGGCAGCAGCAATAGCACCATCATCAGTTACCTGCAGAAGTCGCCGGACCAGGGAGGTCTGATCCCGGCCGGCCAGGACGCGGCCAGCTACGGCGGCTTCTCGCCGTACCTCGATGCGCCCGTGAAGTACATGCTCGACGACGCGAAGACCGCGGCGACGACGCTGATCGCCGCCGACACGGCGTACCGCAACACGGTCGTCGTACTCGTCGTTGGCGGCGGGGAAGGCGCCACCGGGCTCGATCCGGCGGCGGCGGCGACGGCGTTCAAGACGATCGGCACGCCGGCTCGCCGCGTGCCGATCTACGTGATCGCGATCGCGCCTCTTGACGGATCCTCGGCGCAGCTGCAGGCGATCGCGACCAACAGCGGCGGCCAGTACTTCGAGATTACCCCGGCGATGATCAATGCCGTATCGCCAGGTGCGCCGGTGCCCGAGTTCGTCCGCGCGGTCAACACCGCCGTCCAGCACACCTTCGCGTCTTTTGCCGACCTCAACACGGCTCCGTCGGCCAGTCTGCCGTACGGCCCGTCGACCGAGTACCAGACGACGAGCCCGATCATCGGGAGCGTGAACCTGGCGAACTCGGTCGACATCAACGGCGGCACGCTGCCGAACACCGTCATCTACAAGGGCACGAACCTCATCCCGCAGCGTTCGAACGTCCTGGCTACCACCGGCGTCGCCGTTCCGGGCGACATTTCGACGCCGGGGTTCCCGGGACGGCTGCGGGCATTTCGCATTTATCGTCCGGAGCCTGACAACACGAAGACCTCCGGCTACAAGTTCGTCGGCGACGGCACGGCGCTCTGGATCGCCCGCCCGCCGACCTCTGCCGAGGGGCCCCGCAATATCTACACGGTCTTGCCCGATGGCACGATGCTGGCGTTCACGACCGACAATGCGGCCGCGCTGGCCCCGTACCTGAACGACAAGGATGCCTCCGGTGCCGTCAGTTCCGCACGCGCTGCAGATCTCATCACCTACATCCGCAGCCTGCCGCTGGGTGGTTTCATCGACAGCACGCCGGCGTTTCTCGACGCCCCGTCGCTCGATCCGCCGCCCGATGCCGAGTATCCGGCATTCGTCGAGCTGTGCAAGAACCGGCGAACGCTCATCTTCATCGGCGGCAACGACGGCATGATGCACGCCATCGACGGCCGGACCGGGGTCGAAGTCTGGGCGTTCATCCCGTTCAACCTGCTGCCGAAGCTTCGCGCGCTCCGATCCGGCGAGCCGGTCGGAGCGTTCGACCCTTCGAACAATCCGGTCACGTACAAGGACGGCGTCACCCGCATCGCCGAGGGCTTCCGCTACTTCGTGGACGGTTCCGCCAAGCTCGCCGACGTCAAGGTGGGCGGCGCCTGGCGTACTTACATGGTGTTCGGCGAGGGGCCGGGGGGCACCTTCTACCAGACGCTGGACGTCACCATGGCTGACCTCGGGGCGACAGTGGCGCCCGATTCCAGCGATGTCTCGTCCCTGCTCGGCTACTTCCACAGCGCATCGGTCATTCCGTTCAAATGGAGCTTTCCGAGCTACGGCCACTTCAACTACACGGCGATGCCCTCCGCTGATTACACGGTGCCGTCCACCAGTTACACGGTCACCCCGTACGGCGATCTGGACAAGAGTGCGGCGACGGCAATCGAGAGAAGCGTCGGCCAGACCTGGTCGGACCCGGCGGTCGGCCAGGTAAAGAACTCGTCCGGCAGCTGGGTGACTCTGGTCGGCTCGGGCTTTTTACCTTATTCACAACAGCACCAGCCGAACCGCGCCGACGCTGCGGGCGGCACCAGCTTCTACGTGCTGGATATGGCGACCGGAGCGGTGCTCGATTCGAAGAACGTCGGCAATGACGGCACAGCCGAGACCGTGGACAGCTGCTGGTTGGCGCCGACGAGCAATTGCACCAACCAGAAGAATGCGTTACAGTCCGACCCCGTCGCCACCGGTCCGCCGAACTCGCGGTTCGTGGACACCGTGTACATCGGCGATCTGGACGGGCGACTGTGGCGGTTCACCCTCGGCCTCACCGGCGGGAACGTGGCCACGATCAGCGCCGGTCCGGTCAAGTTGTACGACGCAGGCAGCAGCCAGCCGTTGTTCTCCTCGATGGCTGTCGTGAACGTCGGCGGTACGCAGCAGTACGTGTTCTTCGGGAGCGGCAGCGATCTGCTGCCCTCCACCGGCGTCAACCAGTCCTACAAGCTGCTTGGCGTCCTCGATCAGAACGGCACGGGCACGGCGGCGACCGGATTCCCGCTGACCCTGACCAAGGTCGATGGGGCGGGCGACGACGAAAAGGTAAGCGCGTACCCGGCGGTCGCCGGCGACATCGTCTTCTTCACGACGACCTCGTTCAAGGGCGCGGCGCCCTGGCAGGCGCCCGACGCCAATGTCTACGCGCTGACGTTCAGGGGTGGGCCGGCCTACGACAACACCGGTGACGACAGGGTCACCAGCGCGGACACGCCGAAGGTGGTTTCGCTCGCGGGCGCGGGCCGGGCGACGGCGCCTTTCGTGGCGGACCAGCACTTGGTGCTTGCCATCGGCGGCAAAGTGGAACTGCTCGGGGATCCGCAGGACTTCAACAACGGCGTCGGGCAGATGGGCGTGCGGATCCTGTCGTGGCGGGAAATTCGGTGACCGCAGATTCACGGGGAAGGCAGACCGGATCCGCAGATTTACGCAGAACGTACCGATCCGCAGACCCGCCGTCGCTCGCCTGCACTCGCCGCGAGCTATGGCGAGGCCTCGCCGCAGCTGCGCGCACTTCGCCCGCAGCGAAGGCGGGTTCACACGAATTTACGCAGATTGACTCATTCGAAATCTGCGAGAATCTGCGAGAATCTGTGGACGGGTACCATCTGCGAGAATCCGCGGAGGCGAGAATCGGCGGAGGCGAGGATCGGCGGACACGAGAATCGGTGGAGCGCGGAGTAGAGTCCCGGGTTTGACTGAAGCGATCGTTTGTCCTGCCTGTGGCGCCCGCATGCGGCATCACCGGAAACGGTGTCTCCGGTGCGGCCGTGATCTGCCCCAGCAGGCCAAGCCGGGAGCGGTCGCGCTGTGGCTCCGCTCGCACTGGCGTCCGCTTGCCGCTGGCGCTGCCGTTGTCCTGCTGGCTGTCGTCGCCATCGTCACGCTCGGTCGCCAGACGTCGCCGCCAGTCCCACCGCAACGGTCCGTTGCGCCCGAGGCTGCCGCCGTGGGTTCGCCGGGTGCCACGCAGCCCGCCGTCTCGCCTGCCCTGGCGCCGCTGGCGGATCCCGACATCATGGGGCACGCCGCGTATCGCGAAGGCGACTACCAGGCGGCATTCGAGCGCTATCGCGACGCGGTCGCACGCAATCCCAACGACGCGGAATCATTGAGCAACTGCGGGCAGGCGCTCGTACGACTGGGCCGGCAGGTCGAGGCGGTGCCGTACTTCGAGCGGGCGATCGCGCTCAACGCCGGGCGCTGGGCCTACCACTTCAACCTGGCTCACACCTGCAGCCTGCTTGGTCAGTGGGATCGCGCGGTGGAGGAGTACCAGGCGGCGGCGGCCCTGTTTCCCGACGACCATGTCACCGAATACAACCTGGGGATGGCGCTGCACAAGCGCGGCGACGAAACGACCGCGGTGGAGCACTTCCGGCGCGCGATTGAACTCGCGCCGGAGGAGGCGGATTTCCAGCTGTCGATGGCGATCAGCAGCGAACGGCTCGGTCGTGCCGCCGATGCCATCGAGGCGTATAAACGCTACCTGGAGATGGTGCCGTCATCGCCCGAGGCGGGCAAGGTGCGCGCGCACATCGACGCGCTGACGAGGACGGCGCCGGCCCCGGCAGCCCCGGCCGCGGAACCGCCGAAATCGGGCACATCTTGACGCCCGCGGTCGGCGGTCCTACGATCGCCGACGTGACAGGTAAGGCCATGAAACGCTTCTGTTTCATCCTCGCGGCGTTCTTCCTGGTCGCGTCGACCGCGGCCGCGCAGTCTCTGGCTGAAGTCGCGAAACAGGAGGAGGCCCGGCGCAAGGCGGTCAAGACGCCGGGGAAGGTCTATACCGACAAGGACCTCCCCAAGACGGCGCCGGCTACGCCAGCCACGACCGCGACGCCGGCGTCCCCCGCGGCCGCACAGCCCGGTACGCCCGCTGCCGGTTCGACAAAGGAAGGCGCGGCGCAGGCCGCGGGAGAAGCGGCAGACAAGGAAGCCGGCGGCCAGAAGGAGCCGGAGAAAGACGAAACCTGGTGGCGTAATCGCATCACGGAGGCGCGCGCAAAGCTCGATCGCACGAAGCTGCTGGCCGACGCGATGCAGACGCGCATCAACTCCCTCACCAACGACTGGGCGGCGCGCGACAATCCCGTGGAGCGCCAGCAGCTGGCGCTCGATCGCGCCCGGGCCATCGGCGAGCTGCAGCGCTTGAAGGACGAGATCGACGCGCAGACCAAGGCGATCGCCGATATCGAAGAAGAAGCCCGCCAGGCCGGCGTGCCGCCAGGCTGGCTGCGTTGAAAAGGCCCCGCCGGCGGCGAGAACTCGGCAAAGTGCGAAATGCAGGGTGCAAGGTGCCTGGGGTACTCCGGGCGCGAGGGCGCCGGCACTCAGCACCGCACTTCGCACTCTGCACCCTGCTTGAGCCGTGAGCCTCTTTGATGTCCCGCGTGCCCGATTCCGCCCCGATTCTCCTGGTCGAAGACAAGGACTCGCTCCGGGCGATGCTGCGCCACTCGCTGGAAGCGCAGGGGCACATCGTCGTGGAGGCCGTCGACCAACCCGGCGCCGTGGCGGAGATCGAGCGCTCGCGCCCCGATCTCGTCATCTCCGACTTGCGGCTTCCCGCGGGCGACGGCTTCGGCGTTCTGCGGGCGGCCAAGGACGCGGATCCCGACCTGCCTGTCATCGTGATGACGGCCTACGGCAGCATCCAGGACGCCGTCGCGGCGATGAAGGAGGGCGCTCTCGATTTCCTGGCCAAGCCGATCGACCCGGATCACCTCGTGCTGCTGGTTGACCGGGCGCTGACCCAGCGGCGGATGGCTGCCGAGAACCTGCTGCTGAAGGAAGAGCTCGCCACGCGCCTGGGCGCGCCGCGCATCGTCGGCGAGAGCACGGCGCTCAAGCACGCGCTGCTGGCCGTGCAGCGCGCGGCGCCGAGCGATGCCACCGTGCTCGTGGAAGGTGAGAGCGGCACGGGCAAGGAGCTCGTCGCCCGCAGGCTGCACGCGATGAGCCCACGGGCCGGGCGGCCGTTTGTCGCCATCAATTGCGCGGCGATTCCGGAGACGCTGCTCGAGGCCGAACTGTTTGGCTACGAGAAGGGAGCATTCACAGGGGCGGCCAGCCGCAAGCCGGGCAAGTTCGAGGTCGCGCACCGCGGCACCCTGTTCCTTGACGAGGTCGGTGACCTGCCGCTGTCACTGCAGGCGAAAATGCTCCGCGTGCTCGAGAACCACGCGTTCGAACGCCTGGGCGGCGTGACACCCGTTCACGTCGACGTCCGCGTGGTGGCGGCCTCGAACCGCAACCTGCGCGCGATGGTGTCGGCCCGCCAGTTCCGCGAGGACCTCTACTTCCGGCTGTCGGTCTTTCCCATCACGGTGCCGCCGCTTCGCGATCGTCCCGAGGACATCGCGATCCTGGCGCGGCATTTTCTGGATCGGGTCTGCCGGGACGTCAAGAAGCGGGTGACGTTGTCGGAGGCCGCCATCGCGGCGCTCGAACGCTACTCCTGGCCCGGCAACATTCGCGAACTGCAGAACTGCATCGAGCGGGCGGTCATTCTCGCCAGCGAGGACACGATCCTGCCTGGGCACCTGGGGATCTTCCGGGACGCCTGAAGGGTCGGAAGGTCCGACGGTCCGAGGGTCCGAAGGTCGACATTCGGACATTCGGACTTCCGGACTTTCGGACTACAGATTGCAAGGTTTCGTCTGACTGAGGTACTCGGCGGGATCCACCTGCACGTCCACCACCGCCAGCCGATCCGC
>Ga0315282_10000579_pt1 | contig 71867 bp, 57 predicted proteins | sample YL17G07_20_MG_FD_203693 | JGI IMG/M metagenome (GOLD analysis project Ga0315282, IMG submission 203693) | Sediment microbial communities from Yellowstone Lake, YNP, Wyoming, USA - YL17G07_20 | ecosystem: Environmental > Aquatic > Freshwater > Lake > Sediment | place: USA: Wyoming | collected... | reverse complement strand
TGTGGCAAAATACTTTAGTGGGATCCATAATCTGACTCTCCTTTCATTTTTTGAGTATATAAAAGGATGTCAATGGATCCCTTTTTTGTCAATATTCATCTCCACGTTTTAGTGGAGAGCTATCTGTAAATCTGTGTGCTATTAATAAATAAAAAATTAATCTGGTTAAGCACTATAACGATTTTTACTATGGGTTAGTACATTCAAATCATACCAATTCTTATTGTATCAGTCAATAGCGATAGCAACATCAGAATAATATAGATAGTAAAAGTCTTGATAACAGATAAATTTTGTGCTATTATCTGACTATTCTAACAGATAAGAAATTTTGAAATGGTTTATTCTCTAAACAGATTTAGGTAACAATTCGGAGAAAAATGACGTTATGAGATTTTATAAAGGTTATATTTTTGATATGGATGGCGTAATATATCGTGGAGATGAGGTTATACAGGACGCCATAGATGCTATTAATTTATTAAAAAGCAAAGACCGAAAAGTTATGTTCATGACTAACAACTCATCGAGGCTTGCATCGGAATACGAAATTAAGATCAGAGAGATCGGCGTTTTATCTATTGATGAAAATGAAATTATTACTTCTGGCGATGTGGCGGCTATGTATCTTAAAAAGGAACTTCAGGCAAATCCAGACAAAAGGAATATACTTTGTGTATGCAGTGATGCAGTGAAAATCCTGATGAAGAGAATTGGCATGAACGTAATTGATCCTAAAGAGTATAAAAACGCTCATTACGTCATTGCAAGTATAACAACCGATTTCAACTGGGAGATCGGTAATTACGCAGCTAACGCCATCGCTGTTTATGGTGCTAAGTTTATAGGTACAAATCCTGATGTAGCGAAACCTGTTCCCAATGGGGAGATATTCGCTGGAACCGGGGCAATCATAAAATTCATCGAAACAGCGTCTCAGACTAAAGCTATTATCATGGGGAAACCTTATCCTGAAATGTATAATGCGGCGCTCCAACGTATGGAATTGGAGAAAGCTGACGTCTTAATGGTTGGCGATCTTCTGAACACAGATATAAAAGGCGCATCAGAACTAGGTATGGATTCTGCATTGGTGCTTACAGGACTGGATAAAAAAGAGGATATACAGAGGTATGGTATTACCCCGACTTATGTGATAGAAAGCCTGATGGAATTATTTGATATATGTAATCGTTGAAAAATGCCATTTTGACATAGCGCAGGGGCGAAGCATTTTCAGTTAGATCAAGATTTATAGCCAATTTGTATAAACGTGAAAATACTTCGCCCCTACAAAAAACCTATTTTTCAACGGTTACATATATGATAAAGTTCAAAAAGGATTCTTAAAATGCTTATACTGTTCATCTTATTATTATTTTCTTCATATTGTTTAGCTGACAATCCACCTGTGCCACCGACAGAAGCATCCGCATCTGATACACCAAATGACGATGGAAGCAGTATACAACTGAAATGGAAACTTTCCCCCGATGATGGAAAGGGAGAGAATGACGTAATTTCGTATATGATCATGCGCTCATCTGAGCCAAAGGATATGAAAGTCATTAAACAGGTGGATGCAGGATCAAAGAAATACGTTGACACTAAGCTGAAAAGAAATAATCTGTATTATTACGTGATACAAGTTAAAGATAAAGCGGGAAATACTTCTGATTCAACTGTTATTGGACCTGTTGTTCCTACTGCGCAATGGTTCAACAGGGATATGGCTTCCGCAGGCATAGGTATCATCGTTTTCGCATTGGTATTGCTATTCTGGATATATTACGCAAGATCAGGAAAACAAATATCCATCAGGCGAATTGCAGGTCTTGATGCTATTGATGAATCCATCGGCAGGGCTACTGAGATGGGACGCTCTATACTTTATATCTCTGGCACAGGAAGTATAAGAAGCATAGCAACCATCGCATCAATGAATATCCTCGCTAGAGTAGCGCGCATGACTGCTGAATATGATATTCCTCTTAACATTCCGTGTAACGACTCTGTGGTTATGAACATAGAGCGAGAGATAGTCCAGAACGCTCATCTAGATGCTGGTCATCCAGATACATATAAACAGGATAATATATACTTCGTTTCGGAAGAGCAATTTGCTTATGCGGCGGCAGTTGACGGTATAATAATGAGAGAAAGACCTGCAACAATTTTCTACATGGGTTCCTTTTTAGCGGAATCACTCGTCTTTAGCGAGGTCGGTAGTCATGCCGGTGCTGTCCAAATAGCCGGGACGGATTCCATCACACAACTGCCATTCTTTGTAACGACCTGCGATTATACCCTTATGGGTGAAGAGCTTTACGCCGCAAGCGCATATCTATCAAAGGATCCATTGCTTCTAGGAAGCCTAAAAGGTCAGGATTGGGGAAAATTGCTTGTCATCGCCATTATATTGGCTGGAATAGTAATGCAATTACTTGGTTTCAAATGGTTTGTTGACCTTATAAGAATGCAGTAAAATATAAGCAATTATGAGCGTATCACTTCGCTTTTCATTCTGTTATAATAACTTTAAATATTTTTTCTTTTTCAGCATTTGCTTCCCAGGGTCTTTTAAGAAGCATTCTTATTTCAGCTTCCCCTGATTTAACTGGAATGGACGTAAATATTTGCTTACCACCATTTCCTATTAATGTTGAAGAACCTTGTTCAACACTTTTGTCTTTTAATTTTAATGACTTATCATCAAATTTTGTTTCCCATAAATAACCAGCAGATGAATATGATTCTAATGTTATTTTGAATTCTTTATCTAAACTTACTCTTAATTCCGAAACACCCATTTTAAAAAACCATCCTTTAGATAAAAAACCGCGCACAATGAAAATGGGGGAAGTATTCCCCCATTTTTATATCATTACATCTCCCAGGGCTATATTTATCAGATTTGGCAAATGCAAAACATGTTGTTTGACATACATAGCCTGCTACCTAACGACAAAACTGAGCGACGCGAGCACCCCAGCGCTTTCGCATTGCCAACTGACGTTGCCACCCGCGTTCGCTCCAGTGATTTTGCTAGACCCGCTTCAAGAAGCAGTATTTTCCGAAATCCTGGCCCAGCCAAAGGTGATTTCCTCCTCCCAAAGCTCGATATTGTACCTGACTAGGTCCGGGATTCACGGTCACAGTCACTTCTTCAAGGTCCCAATTCGGGCTTCCTCCTGCTGGTTCAAAGCGAATCCACATGGGGAATCTGTCCAGATCCACTGTATCCAGTGCAAAAGGTGAGCGTGGATCATTATATGCAGGGTTGTTGATCGTTGATCCTGCTCCCGCTCCGACACCTAAGATGTAGGTCCGATCAGCCCCTCTTTCAAAGTCATCTACCGCTGAATCCAAGCAAAACTCCCTACCCGCGACGGCAACAAATATGTCGCCATCTGTTCCAGCACTGGGTCGGTTTCCGGTGATGACACGAACGTCTAGTCTCGTGATTGCTGCCATAACGATCTCCTTTCTTTTATTGGTTTGTTTGTCTCTGTGTTTTGCCCGCCGTGGGCAAAAGCGACATGGCCTAAAATGAATTAAGAATTCTTATTAAACTGCTAAAAAATCGAATTACCCCTTGCCATACAAAATGAGACTTGCCTCCTTGGTTATTTTTAGGTAATTACAAATTCTAGAGCAAAATTTTCACTAAAAACAATAGAAAGTTAAGTTAAGACACTTTACATTATAACACAATATATTAACCACTATACCAGACAAATCATATTTTGTCAATCTGAATTTAATTTGTAGTGTATGTAAATTTTTCAGGTGAAAATAAAAATATTTCGATCCGGCAATCTATCCAAGTTAAACTTGGAATAATTCATTTTCTAATTCGTTTAAAAGTGTTACCTTATTTGTGAACCATTCCAAAATTTGTTATTTTATTCACGCTGATCTTTTAGTAGCTTATACTCTATACTGTCAACGAGCGCCTCCCAACTAGCGGCGATAATATCTTCCGAAACACCAACCGTTCCCCAGCTTTCCTCACCGTCGCTTGACTCTATTAAAACTCTGACTTTTGCGGCTGTTCCGCTTTTTGCATCCAAAACCCTGACTTTGAAGTCTGTTAAATGAACTGAATTTAACTGCGGAAAGAATACCAATAGCGCTTTTTTAAGTGCTTGATTCAGCGCATTTACAGGTCCATGTCCTTCCGATGCCTGATACTCAATGTTCCCATCTAAATCCATGAGCTTTATCGTAGCCTGAGAACGCATTTGATGGTTTTCGGTACGTTCCACGAGAACTGTAAATCCCTTCAAATCAAAAAACTTATTGAACGTTCCCATTATTTTATGCACCATTAGCTCAAAAGAACCCTCTGCACCCTCGTATTGATAACCATCTTTCTCTGCTTCTTTTAGCACACCGGAGATCAGCTGCAATTCTGGTGAATCCCTTTTTAATTCAGGATGATCTTTCAACAATTTTGTCAGCAATCCGCTTTTTCCTGCCTGATCTGATACGAGTATGCGCCTTTCATTACCGACTATCTCCGGGTCTATGTGTTCGTAAGTGCGTGAGTTTTTCAGTACCGCATCAGCATGAAGGCCCGCTTTGTGGGCAAATGCACTCTTACCGACGTAAGGCTGGCTTTCATCATGTGGCATATTGGCAAGTTCGCTTATTAATCTTGAAGTTGTTGTTAGCATAGATAAATTTTCGTCACTGATGCAATCAATACCCAATTTTAACTTTATGTTAGGAATAACTGTACAGAGATTAGCATTACCGCATCTTTCACCATAACCATTGAAAGTCCCATGCACCTGAACAGCGCCACATTGCACAGCTACTATGGAGTTGGCTACTGCCATACCTGAATCGTCATGAGCATGTATTCCAAAAGGAATTTTTATCCTGTTTGCGACGATTTCACAGATTTCTTTAATCTCTAAGGGCATGGTGCCTCCATTAGTATCACAGAGGACAACACAGGACGCTCCTCCATTCACTGCTGCAAAAAGTGATTCCAGAGCATAATCCGGATCAGATTTATAACCATCAAAGAAATGTTCAGCATCAAATATAACCTCTTTATCATTCTCAACAAGAAACCTGACTGATTCCTCGATCATCGCTGAATTTTCATGAAGTGATGCTCGCAATACTTCCGTTACGTGGAGGTCCCAGCTTTTACCTACGATTGTTACAACTTCAGTGCCAACTCTTAAAAGCTGATGTAAATTTTGATCTTCCGAAGCCAGTTTTCTTGCACGCCTTGTACTGCCGAATGCCGTAATTTTTGCATTTTTCAGATGTAAGCCTCGGACACGAACAAAAAATTCTTCATCCTTCGGATTCGATCCAGCGTATCCACCCTCTATATAATGTATGCCTAGTTTATCAAGTTCCTGAACAATGCGTAATTTATCTTCTACCGAAAAAGATACACCTTCCCCTTGAGAGCCATCCCTGAGAGTTGTATCGTAGATTTGAATTTTCATCATTGCTTACTCCCTTAGTATTTTTATGAATTCCATTCAGATTTTAATATGCTCATAAAATGAACGTCACAATACTTCCCATTTGTATAATGATGCTCACGGTAAACACCCTCTTTTTTGAAACCAACTTTCTCATAAGCTTTCATTGCCCTAGTATTGAAATCAAAGACTGTAAGGTAAATACGATGCAGATTAAGTTGATCGAATCCATACTTAATAAGGAGTTTCAACGCTTCTGTGCCATATCCTTTTGACCATTGCCTTTTATCGCCGATAAAAATGCCAATCTCTGCATTTCTATGTATACTTGAGATTTTATGCAGACCTATGTTTCCAATCAGACTATTATCTTCTTTCAATACTATCCCTAATATTATATTACGATCGTCTTTATAGAGTCCATCTATAAATTCTTTTTCTCTTGTCTTATTGAATGGTAAACTCATTGAGAGATATTGACGAACTTCTTCGTCATTCAGCCATGCCACAAAATTATCTATGTCTTCAACATCAACAGCACGAAGATACACTTTTTCACCAACAATAAATGGGATTTGCATTCAGTTCTCTCCTTAAATAAAAAAGCCCACTGCCTTACGATTGACAGTGGGTTTTGTTTGTATCATTTTATCTTTGATAATACTTAATGTCATAATTGGAATAATCATAAAGACTTGGATCGCTAAACTAAGAATGGAAAATGTATTGTGTATTTTATCATAGTAATATGTTTGTGTCAAGAAAATAATCCTTCAAATAGGGTTATTTAATTTTACCTGACAATTCTAAAATGTGCTTTTATGCCATTATTCATAAGTGTTTTAGACTAAGATGCCACTCATCTTCTTTTAGTATCTTGGTTGATTACTCCTTTCATTCCATACCCAGTGTAACATACCGTAACCAAAGTTTTCTACTTTGATGAAAGTTCAGCAAACAGTTCAATAATTCTAGGAAAAAAGCTACGAAAATTAGGATATTTGTCCCTGTTTACCTCATACTCTTTTAATCGTTCATATATAGGAATGATATACTTAAATCCATTAGATACTTCGCTATCTAATATTCTCTTTCCTGCCTCCTCTCCGTCTAACATTATCGTTACTCGTACTGTAAACGCACGTATAATATGTTCATTTACCACAGTCAACCAGTTATCATAGCAACTTGGCAAATCCCTCAAAATTGGAGAAAGCAGGTTTTGATAAAGGTTAATTTCTTCTTTGAATTCATCTATTACAGGATTTACAAAGTCATGACCAAACTCGTGAAGAACGAGAGGAACATATCCAGAGAACATAATACTGTAAGCTGTAGTTTTCCCTTCCGTTTTTATCCAGCCTCCAAATCCTCCGGGACTGGTAGGAGAATAGATAAAGACGTATCTGTCTTTTTTTTCGCCAAAGTAATCTTCAAGTAGTTTTATGTAATCCCGCTTTTCAAAATCCGCAGAGACAACACCCAGCAATCTCTCATAGTCTGCTTGATGTTTATGATAAAACGTTCCGAATTTTGTATCATTATAGAAATCCTTTAGTTTTTGTGTGAATTCTGCAAGTTTTCCCTCATCAGGGATCCAGTCATTATAAGGGTATGTCTGTTTGAGAGGATATAACAGCTTTAATTCAGGCGGATTAGTATAACCGAGAATGAAAAGTCTTGGTTTTGTATATGTAAAGCCCGTTGTCTTTAATTTCTGCATCATCTCTATTGCTGGATGATTTTTATAAACAAGGAAATAGTTTGACGTTTCTTGCTGCATGGTTGGTTCTCGCAGTTGTTTTTCTTTAAATGATTTTGCGTTTTCGACAACGTTAATCAGTTCAATTCTCGGATCAATACAGATTTCTAATCGTTCTATCATTTTTGATACTGACTTAGTAATTTGAATCGGGTCGTCTTTAGTATTATCTAGCGTTGAGTCACCAGAGCATGCAACAATGATAAAGCATAAGCATAGAGTAAACCCAACCCTGATGGGATAGAATCTTTTAAAAGCTTTATACTTGTTCACTAATATCTCTCCGTTATCACTTACACCAGCTATTTCAGTATATGGCGTTACTATCTTTACTATATGACTTGACGAATACACTTTGCCAGTATAGCAATACCTTCACGTATCTCATCAAGTGACATGTGCGGGTATGAAAGCCGTAAATACTTGATCTCTTCCCTGTTGTAGTGGAATTCTCTACCCGATGTGTAAATGACTCCGTTCTGCTCTGCTAGTTTCTCAAGTTTTACCATGTCTATCAAGTCAAGTAACTTTAGCCAAACAAAAAGCCCGCCACGAGGTCTATTCCAGCTTACACAATCACCCAATTCTGCTTTAAGAACCTCCAAAAGCACATCACGCTTTTCTCTGATAATGTCGTTGTGTCTCTTGATATGACTTTGAAGGTTTTCTCGTAAATATTCTGCCACGATTAGGCTGGCTAAACCACTTACTTTTATGCCGATTCTTCTTTGCATAATCTTCTCTAATCCCGGATGTAAACATACATACCCCAAACGTAACCCCGGTCCGATTATTTTTGAGAATGAACCAACATAAGCTACTGATTGTAATTGCGATAGTTTGTATAGAGTTGGGGGAGGAGGTGGTGGCTCAAAGTGAATGTCACCATAGCAATCATCCTCGATAATAGTTATTCTATACTCACCAGCTAATTCTAGCATACGTTTTCTGCGCTCCAATGTCAGTATTGATCCTGTTGGATTCTGGTAGGTAGGGATAGTGTAGATAAACTTAGGATAAATATTTTGTGCTGTCAAACTACGAAGCGTATCTTCTAAAGCAATCATATCCATTCCATCGGTAGAATGGACTGGTATACCTTTGACGTCTAAACCGATGCCCCGAAAGCATCCCAACGATCCCATATATGACAGTTCCTCTGTAATGATTGTATCACCGGGTTGGGCAAGAAATCGTGCTAATTCTTCAATAGCCATTATAGAACCAGCAGTTATGATAATATTATTTCTTGGAATAGAGATGCCCTCACGATTTTCAAACCTGATGGCGGCGATCTCTGCCAATTCATCATGCTGGTTATTCATATCCGGGTATGCGATTAAGTCTGTTCCCCTGCGATTTAGCACACGAGTTGTGGCATCAATGAGTCCCTGGATAGGAAAATCCTCGGGAGATGGTCTTCCTCCAGTGAAGCTATATATCTTCATTCTATACCTCCAGAATAAATATAATTCAATTATTATCAACACTATTCTTTCTCATATTTCCCATAATTAGTAATTCATCCAATCATCTGCCCATGTTATAATACCATTTTGATTATATTCTTGTGCATTGGTTGTAGCCCAGCCTTTTAGGTTGGAAAGGAAGACCAAGCTAGAAGCTTGGGCTACAATGCACACCAATTAAATAAAAATGGTATAATCAAGAAACAGTATAAATCTTTGGTTTTCAGTATGTCAACAGTAAAGAATACAATGTAAACACAATGTTTCTTTGATGGTATTGGTGAATATTCTTGTAGCAAGTCAGCAATGGTTTGGGGAAGAGCGCAAAAGCTGATAATCCTCCCGACCGGGTTTAAAGTCCATTCATCTCAGAAAAAACATTTGACCATTGAATGATAAATTAGTATTATATTGGAGTTCATACATTGAATTGAGTCACTTTATTTAATGCACTCTTATAAGGAGATTTACTATGAAATACGGTGTTATGGATGGTGTTTTGCGTGGAACAAAGGAAGAACTCTTTTCTGATGCTCAAAGACTGGGTTTTGATGGGGTAGAACTCTGGAATATTAATGAGGATGCTATTAACGAGCTTAAAATACTGTCAAAGAAAACAGGCGTTGCTGTGGCTTCTGTAGTATGCGGACCGCAAGGATTGGATTCTCTTAACGCAGAAGAAAGAAAGTCCGCAGGAGAAGTATTGGCAGGTGTTATAAAAAGATGTGAAACTGTCGGTGCGGATGTTATTTTAGTCCCATTCTTCGGTATGCGCAATCTTGATAACAAAGAGGCTGTCTCTCGTGCTGTGGAATTCTTTAAAGAGTGTGCAAAACCTGCTGAGAAACACAAAGTTACCTTAGCTCTGGAAATGGCAATGGATGCGCCTTGTTCGCTGGAACTTGTTAAAAAGATAGGTTCCGAATATGTGAAAGTATACTATGACGTTGGAAATGCCACTTCCACAGGTTATGACGTAGTTAGTGAGATAAAACTGCTGGTAGGACAAATCGCTCAGTTTCACATTAAGGACACGAATGGACAGTTAGGTGATGGAAAAGTACCATTAGAAGCCGCCTGCAAAGCAATAAAAGAGATCAACTTTAATGGTTATCTCGTTTTAGAAACACCATCTACAGATGATCCACCAAAAGCGGCGGAGAAAAATTTAGCCTATTTAAAGAAATGTCTCGGTTTTTAATTTATCAATACGAGTTTTTCAGTTATCGATATCAGGCATATAAAAGCCTTTTTGACATGGTGTAGGGGCGAAGCATTTTTAGCTGGATCGAGATTTATAGCTAATCTGTATTAACATAAAAATGCTTCGCCCCTACGGTAAACCCTATTTTTTAACGATTACATATATGGTAACATGGTAGGAAGATATCATGATATTTAAGTCTGAATTTTTACCTACACTTTACCTAAATCTGTTTGGTAAATGAGTCACTCCCATAACCATCCATAAAATGTGTGCTACTGACGACTTGTCGCCAGTACATTATAAAGTCCGTAGAAACACGGTGTCGTGCTTCTACGAAAAACAATCATCAATTTAATGCATTATGATTTAATATAGATGGCATTAAATGTTGACGTTTGAGCATTCTCAGTTGACGGTTAAAATGTATAGAGTTTGTATTTTGAGGGGCGCCCTTAGACGCAAAATAGATAAAAATGGCAACTACAGGTTTGGTATTAGTATCCGTAGAGCAGATTAAATCTATGCCTTTGTTTTCATATACGAGTGTTTCCTCTTTGTTCTCATTATCAGGTTCGACAGAAGGTGGCGGACCAAGCTCTTTTTCTATATCGGCACGGCTACTGCCTAGACCATTTCCACCGGCTGTCTTTCCTTTATATGGATCTATTACCATCATCACAATGACAGGTTCACTGTCGTCTATCACTTTATCATCATCTGAATCCAGAACGATTCCCAATAAACCAATTTTCTCGTACCCAAACATGTCTGGATATTTGGGGTCTAAAGCTGGAGTGCCATAAAGGCTTTTTACCTTACTGAAAGTATCCATCAGTTTAATTTTTGCGACTCCTTCACCAGGTAGTATCTCGGAATTTGGATTTGTGTTTCCATCAGGTTGATCCCCCAATTGAGCATTTATAATTACATCCGCCGTTTTAAACTGAATCGGTATATTCACGGTATTGGTCTGCCCGATAGTTACATCAGCAGTTTGTACTCCTGAACCAATTATAGTTCCGTTTTCGTCCTTCGCTTCCACTGTAAACACTCGATCTTTTCCTGCAAGGACTGTAACTGTACCTGTGGCAGTGTTTCCCTGAATTGTTAATATTGCAGTTCCTAGAACTTTGTCGTCATTGGGACCTGATGTTACAGTGACTGTAATAGATGATACAGCACTGAATGGGGCCAAATCAGGGAGCTGAATTTTAAATTGAATCTCTGTAGGATTACCTACATTTTCGTCATCTTTACCGCCGCAACCAGTCAAGATGAATCCTATAGCTATAAAGGCAAATAGAACCAGTATGCTTATCCACTGTCGTATCTCCATGTAACGCATTTTCGTACTCCTTCCTGATTAATTGTTAGAAACTAATTACTATTGACATCCTAGAGTCTGAAAAGTATTTAAGATCCGATCGAATTCATAAAGTATTGTTGGTTGATTGTCTTCACTGGATATTGTTAATAACATAATCGTGTATACGATTGAGTTACTTTGTAGAAAAGCAACTTTGAGTATACCCCTTGTTATATCACGATTGGTCTTTGGATCATGAATCATCATTCGTATCATGGTTTCGCAACCGTTTGTACCATTGATAATGATTTCATGGACGGGTTCTGTTTCAACTTTCACATCCAATAACTGGTCTGCAATTTCCTTCTCGATCTCCTTTGTGATATCTTGAAGCATAACATCAGCTTCATCACATATACTAACACCGGCAGGAATATTCGATTGCGCCGTTAAATAAACTGCGGTATCATCTGTTTGGTTGCGTTCTATGATGATTAATGAGGATGCCTCTATCTGACTATTAGAGTTAGGATTTCGCATTGTCCAGTTAGTCGGGCAGGAAATACGAAAACAGAATTCTTGGTCACAATACACATTATTTACAATGCCTGTTTGAACTGGTATTTTGGTCTTGTTAATAAGAACCGGCTGTGTTGGAACAATCGTTCCATCACTTTTAACTTGTATAGCTATATTACCACCCCCTCCACTTTTAATATTCCATACTCCCGGTGATACACCTGGAAGAATCCTAAACTCTCCGTTTGCATCCGTAGTTACTGTTTGGAATGGAGGATGGTTTATAAATACAGAGTCAACAGCGCAGGGACCAAGAGCTTTACCATCCGGTGATAAAACCTTTCCAGTAATAGGAACAGGCATGTATACTAACAGTTTCGACGGATTTTTTCCTGTATCCATAACATACTTGACAATATACTCAGTATTAATGAAAAGCGGCTCTATTCCTTGTTCTTTAACTGTGGCATTAACCAAAGCCTGAAGTTTTCCAGCATCATATTGTTCTATCTTATCATATTTGCTCTTCATTAGCCTTTTAAGTACTTCGCCTACAGTGGTTGTCTGCCAATTCACTTCCGTATATACGGTTTTTCCCCCCTTAACATTGACATAACCATTGATTGCCAATTGAGTAACACCTGCTTTGTCCTTACCAGTAATAAGGATTACTCGATTTTTGCCTTCTGGGACATTCAGAGTAACTTTATTCTGGTTCTTATCAAAATCCAAGCTTTTCATAATCGGTTTATCAATATCAATGCCGATTACCTCAACATCTAAAGCTACAATCCCCAATGCATCAATTGGTGATTCATGTTGTTTTCCTGTTTCTGTTGGAGCCAGAAAGTTAAGACTCAATAATCCTTCGTTTGATGGTTCCTGTAAAATTGAATCGGACTCATCCCCACAAGACGCTAACAAAAATACGCAGATCAAGGTAATAGTTAAGTGAACGCAAAATAGGAAACACCAATTATTTCTTGACATAACGACTCACCTTGCCTTAGAAACTTGATTCTAAACTATTTAGAATATACAAGTAATAACGACGTCACCATCATTGTTTCTTGTAAGCAAATAATATGCAACCCCCCCGATACATCCGGCGCCAATTATATAATATTTATGATTCCATACCCAGGTCTTTATGTTGCCTATCCAATGACTATTTGGTTGGATAACAATCTCTTTAGAGACCTTTACTGTTTTGTCTTGCTTCCATATACCTTCCATAATTACCTTAGAGCGCTGCTTAACATTACTGATTTTTATCTTTATCTCACCATTTTGAGTTATTATACTCATACAATCGGGCAGTAACCAGTCAAAATTATCTGCTGATACTTTTTGATCTTTAGCGTTTTTTACAACTAGATTATAAACTTTACCTTCTTTGACTTCATCCAGTGGTGATACAATAATAAACTCAATCGGAACCAGTGGAATATCCAGTGTGATGTTTTCATAAGGTTTCACAATTATATAACCCATCCATCTCTCAAATCCAGGTTTTGTTATAGTCACATTATAACGGTCTGGTGAGGCATCAATCAAAATTGGTGTATTATTATTTAATGGGGTTTTGTCTAAAAAGACTGTAGCATCATCTGGTGTTGTATTAATACTAAGGTGTCCAAGGTTACTTTTGCCTATGAATTTATCTCCTATTTTAATGGAATCTCGACCCGGAGTTCGCTCCCAGATAATTTTGGCATAACTTATATCTGGTTCCACTTCAATTGCTTCTGCTTCAGCAACTTTTATCTTCTCATCTATTTTTTCTGTCTTTTGAATATAATAGATTTCGAACCTTGTACCTTTCTGAATACCTACGTTACTTCCTTGATTCAAAGTAAGTTTTGTTCCATCAGGATCGTCTTTTACATTCACCACTTCACCTTGTGGCGGTACTAAAATCTTAATATCTTTTGCTAGACGTTCTATAAGATTCCTAATGGTCGTTAAATCTTGTCCTACTGATGTCACAGCCTTTACTGCCATAATTCTGCCTGTTTGAATTTCCAATAGAGTAGCACTTACATCAACAAACTTGTCGTAACTTATAACCACGCCTTCAATACCGAGTTGCCAGCCCAATATCATACCTATTTTGTTTCTGGACTCCTTATCAATAAGGTCTTGCATTCGAATCTGATGCCCTAGCAATGTTTCTGCTTCTTTAGGGTCGACCAGTTCCAAAAACCCCCCCTGTAATCCTATTTTTAACCACTCCTTAGCCATAATACCCAGATCCTCTTCTGCCTTTTTGATTTGTCCGTATACTCTAAAGTCAAGAACGATTGTTCGCCAGCGGTTGTTATCATTTACTGTACCCGATTTTTGCTGATCATCATCTAATCCAACAGCGTTTTCAACCAGGCAAAGGATAAGAAAAAGAAACGCTAATATCAAACTTATTCGCATTCTAACTTCTCCTTCTTCCCACTAACCTATCACTGAGGCTATTTAAGATTTTTGTTATGGTTTATTGAGGTTATTCAAAAACTGGTTAAGCTTGCGATTGAATAATCCTTTGTTTTTCTCAAAGAGATCTTCAACTGCTAAAGAGGCGTTTTTACCTATTCCGTTATGTTGAGCATCCAGAATTATACTGGCAGATATCTTCATAATCCCAGAACCTTCAAGCTGTATAATACTTAATTGAATGTTTCCTTCAGCGACGATCAGGTTAAGATACTCAGGACGCAGCTTACTAATTGTGAAATTCACCTTACCTGATAATATTCGACCCCCTGTTAATGTCATGTATTTTTGGTCGGTGATAAGTGTACTATCCTTACCACTTTGCTTTAACAATTTTTGTAGTTTTTCATATTGATCGGGAGCAATCGTCCACATATTATAACCTTTACTTGCCAGTTCGTCAATAAGCATTTGCTCAAATCTGTCATAAAAATTTTCCTCATTTTTAGGAATTCCATCGTAGTAAGATACTTCCTGATTAATGTAAAGTATGACCTGATTGAGCATCTCCTTAACTCTCGCCAAAGACATGTCTGCTTCTGTCCAACCAGGCTTTTGGCTCAATGCCTGTTCATAACTAACTCGCGCATCTTCAAGCTTCCCTTGACATTCACTGACGAGTCCTTTTTGAAATAATTTGTATAACTCACGCTCACTTTCGTTATATTTTATGGCTTCATCTAAACATTCTGCCGAAGTCTCCAGATCCTGTCTTCTCATGTCAGCTTTCTCTAGTTCCCATACTTGTGGACCGGTCTGTGTTATTCCATTTCCTGCCAGTTTCATATAGCAAGTGGATATATTACTATAGTATGCGAAAAGGTCTTGATGCGAAAGAACAGGATTGCCTGCCTCCTTCAACCATTTCATCACTGTTGTGTAAGATGCTCTCCCTTCTTCATTTTTCCCGGCTTTTATGTATTTATCCCCATTATTTATAGCTTCACTAATGCGTTGCTTTATTGAGGATTGAATCTTATCTTTCATTACAGAACCTTCTTTTGGTAGAAAGAGAGATTGGAATGTTTGTTCTACATCTGTGCATTCTGGTTTCCATACAATATTAAACCTTGAATCCATATCCAGTATCGCGGCAGGAAGTTGTCCTTGGTTTATCTTACAAATCTCGTTCCACATATTCTTATCTACTCGGTTAATTCTAAGGAAAGTGCCTGGATTTTTATCAAATGTGATTTGTTCAGGTAATATACTTTCCTCTGGAGTAAATACCATAAGCAAGCATATAGACCGATATACTTCCTGTCTCTCACCACTTTTTTCAAATTCTTCTGCCAACTGTGATATCCGTTCTATACCTGATGTTAATGTTTTGTATGCAGTTCCTTCATTTAGATACTTGTCATCATACGCATCATCAAGATAGATCACGAGAATTCTGTCTTTAATCTTTTCAAGATTTTCAAGCTTCTCAACACCATAAATGTCGTAATATGTGCTACCTATACTATTCATTGAAATGGTTAGGACTATAATAATTACAAGACTGATCTGCAAGCCCAAAAGTCTATTCATTGCAGAAATCCCTCCTTAAATGTTATGGAAATTTATTTTGTGTTTTCTTAGTATAGTTTTTTCTTCGCTAATTCTACTGATTCGGCTCCTTCAGACCTTCTTCTCATTCCAAATCCTTTTACATTTATTGACGGCACATCACTCGGAATCTTGAACACATAAGGATTATCACTGACGAATTTTAAAGGTTCTTTTCCAATAGATACTTCCACACTATCTCTAAAAGCTATATACCATGACTTTTCAACTTCAGTGGGTCTGTTTGTATTTCCCTCTGTGAGTTTATTCGTCTTTTCCGTAGGTTTTTTAACAGTCTTTGGATTAGAAATTGTTGTTTCATCAGTTTTAGTATTTCCTTCTATGGGTTTATTCGGATTTATCGGCTCTTTTCCTGTTTTGTTTTTAGAATTTTTATTACCATTAGAAGGTGGTGACTGATTATCTGATATATCAGGTTTATTTATTCCACCAATTAAGTTGCCCGCTTTCTCCCATGTATCTGAAATAGATACGTTGCCAAAGTATAACATTGCTGCAATTGCTGCGATTACAAAAAATACACTACACGTTACGAATACGTGAAGGGGTTTCATAATCCATTCATACGTGTCATAAATAATCAGCGGGATTTTACTAACTTTAGTTTTATGTTCCCCGAGTATACTTAGTAACTTTTGAAAGCTATTTTGTAACTCCTGTATTGAGTTTATGCTGGGGTCCTCCTGTATTGGGGGTCTTTTACCGGGGTCCTTAGATAAAGCCGGTATAATAGTAGAATTCAATAGAGCGTCTATCTCTGTTCTTTGGTCTGGATACTTGCTTTTAACCTCGTTTAGCGCTTCTTCTATCTCGGATGGCATTTGATCCCAGTTATCACTTTCAGGGAATTTATCCCAGTTTCCCTTTAATACTGGATAGGTAAACAACCAGACAAATATTACTGCGACTGAAAAAGAATCGGCTTTATCAGTTATTTTACAATCTTTATCAAAACACTCTGGGGCAGTGGTTTTTGGTGTTCCTTTTGCACCGATTGACCCACTTCGAGGTGCCACGTATTCCAGATCCGAAATCCTGATCTGAATTTTGTTATTCTTAATCTCCACAAGCATGTTTTCTGGCTTATGGTCACGTAGAGCAATTATTTGATTTACGTCTTTAAACTCCAAACTCATTTTACAAATATCGAGAATGCCCTCACAAGATTGGATGGAGATATCAAGGCAAGTTGCTAGATTAACTAATCTCCAATGTCGGACCATCCAACTGCTCAGATCGCCTTTTTTCTTATAAGGTGTTACATAGAATCTATCCTCGTCGCTATTCAAATGTTCAATAACATGATCGTTCTTAATAAGACGCAACAGCATAATCTCTCGGTTGAACCGCTTTTCATAATCTTTTTCTTCTGTGAGGCGAACCTTCACAACGACTTTTGCTTTTCCGTCACGCTCTCTAGCCTTACAAACCATGGCTCGGCCTTTTTGGGTAAATAACTTGGTTTCTTTATAAAGATCTCTAACTTTTTGAGGTACTTCTTTTCTATCAAATTCTTTCTTCATATTTACCTTCCATAGCGATGGCATAATTCAAAAATCTTGCTATTTTTCGAGAGTGGCTTTTCGCTCTTCAAGTATAGTCGTTGTTCTACGTTCTTCGGAAGTTCCACGAATCTTCTTCTCGATCCTGATTTCCGTATTTCCCAGAAGGATCAAACTGGTTTCTGGAAAAAACTCGACAGGAATGTTAGGCTGTATAGGTTGTATCTTACGCTGTTGTTGATAAATATTTGGGTTTTCTTGGATGCTAACGATATAAGTCCGATTCGTGCTTTGAAGATCGATAAGGTAAATTCCTTGATTGCGCAAAACGATCTTCAAATGTTTCCAGGAAGCAAGAGGGTCTAAAAGACAGAGACCATACTTTTTTCGCACCAAAGATGGGTTCCGCCCAACCATAATCTTTCTGAGTCCATAGACGTATGAAATTTTTTTGTAAGTACCATCTACTTCATGAACTTCGATAACCACGTAGTAATTAGTCTTTCCTAGCCTGATTATTATAAATCCAAAAACCAGCAATGCGACACTAAATATTGAAAAGAGTATCGCTATACCTAGTAACATGATTTCCTCCAGTTTACAGAGATTATAGCATCTTTCATAAATTATTGTGCATTATTCACTAATTGATAAGATTTTTGATCTAATATGTTTTATAACTATATTTTTATTTAATTCAAGAGCTTTGAGAACTATTACAGAGATATTATCTGCCTCTTTTTTTGCCAATTCCTTTGCTCGTTTAACAAGCATCTTAGCCGATTTTTGTGGGGGAAATGTGTTTACAAAATCCTGTATAATGCTATCATCTACTACATCGGTTAATCCATCGGAACAAATAACTACGCAATCACCAGCCCGCAACTGTTCTTCTCCGTTGTCAATCTGAATTTCTTTCGGTAGTCCCAGGTAATTATACAGTTGACAATTCTCATCTAATACACGAACTTCCTCCTTTGATAATCTCCCCGTTTCTACAAAATTGCGCCATGCTACCGAATGGTCTCGGGTAAGTTGTCGAATATTATCAGGAGATACATGATAGATCCTTGAGTCACCAACGTTTTGCCAGACCAATTTCCCATGACCATCAATTATTACAATGGAAATAGTTGACCCCATTCTTCCCTTTCCTTGTTCCACTATTTCTTTCTGAGAATTCTGAATGGACATGTATAGAAGTTCCGATGATGTCTTGTCAGGTTCCTTATTCATATTCTGTGGTATTTTCCGAACGTTCTCAATCACCTTTTTTGAGGCTTTTCTTCCGTTTAGACCGCGGCTTTTAAGACCTCCCATACCATCTGCAACACCCGCAATCAGTATTTTTTCATTATGTGGCTTTACAACACAAAGACTATCTTCATTCCGTCCTTTCCTACCGCCGTGGTCAGTCTTTATTCCCCAAACCACAATAAAATTCCTTGAAAGACATATACGTCTCAGGAACCAAAATGGATATTTAAAGTATTTTTTTATATTCATAGCTTTTCAAAACCTTTATAATAGGTCTTGCACGGTTGTTATAGACACAATCGTGCAAGTCTAAATAAGTCTGGATAATTAAGCGGCTATCACCTGCAGTTTTACAGCGCCCAAGCTTACTGTATCCTTATCATTCAAGACCATACTAGAAACTTCGTCACCATTAACACGTACCTTGCTGGTTCTGCTTCTATTGTAGATGTGGAATGATCCGGAGTCGTCACGGATTATCTCAGCATGCCTGCCGCTTACAGTGGGATGATTCAAGACTATGTCATTAGAATCATCAGCACCAAGGGTTGCTCTATCGTCTATCACTGCTTTTGGCTGTCCATCTAACAGTCCGTCTATGACCTTCAAAACAAGGCTAGGTTTGGGCTTAAAATCACTTTCGGTTCGAGTAACACGTTGAGGCTGAATTACAGATTTATAGACCGTTTCGACCTTTGGCTTACGTGTAGCAAGCACATACACCAGAACACCAACAACAACGATAAGAAACGCAAATCCCAAAGCTAAAATAATTGAATTCATTTTGATTCCCCCATAGTTGATTTAGTTACCATTTTTTTAACCTTTGATCCATCTGCTACCAATATAAGCAAATTTAATGCCAACTTCGGGGAAGTCCAAATCCTCAATTTTCATGAGCTTTCTCATATATTTTAAGATCAATGTATATATGTAACTCAGTTACAAACTGTAACTGAGTTACATAACTGAGTTACAGTTTTGCAGTTTCTATTTTTAATCGTTTACATGATTTTATCAATCCATGAGGTGTTATGCCTATCGCTTTTGCCGCTTTTTCTTTAGTATCATATCTCTTAAGCGACTCTTTAATAAGGCGCTCCACGATTTGATCCTTAATCTCAGGTATTTTGGGAAGTTCAGGTATTAAAGGAATCCTAATTTCATCATCTGTAACACTGATTCCATCTGCATAAACTTTATCCTTGTGTTTCCCGCTTCTAGAATCAAAGCTTATATCTGATTCAGTAATCTCTATTCCCACGCACATAATGACAGCTTTTTCCACTATTGCGCCTAACTCGCGTATATTGCCAGGCCAATCATAATCAACGAGTTTTTGTAATGCTCTCTTACTAAAATCACAAATAGGTTTTCTATTAGAACAATGCTTACTCAGGTAGTGTCTTGCAAGTAATGGTATGTCTTCCTTGCGTTCTCTGAGTGGAGGGATATAAATAGGAAATGTATTAATTCTATGGAATAGGTCATCCCTAAAAGTACCATCTTTTATTGACCTTTCCATATCTTTGTTAGTTGCTGAAATGAGACGCACATCTGATTTACGTATTTCACTCTCGCCCATCCGTGAAAATGTGCCACTGTCCAGAAAATCTAGCAGCTTTACCTGTATGTTTAACGGGATCTCACCTATTTCGTCCAAAAAAAGTGTACCGCCATCAGCTATTTCAAATCGTCCTTCTCGATCATGTTTGGCTTCAGTAAAAGCTCCTTTGACGTATCCAAACAACTCTGATTCTATAATATTCTCGTGCAAAGAAACAATGTTTACAGGGACAAAAGGATTTTTATTTCTTAGACTCATCTTGTGAATAGCTTCGGCAATCAAGGTTTTTCCTGTACCTGTATCACCAAGAAGAAGAACTTTTGCATCCGAGTTAGCTACACGCTCTACCTGCTTCATGACTTCCTCAAGTTTGTGGCTATTGCCAACAATCCCGTAAAGTAGATTTCTATTCTCTCTACCTAATCCTCCAATCTTTTCAGCTACACGAATATTAAATAGCAATTCCCATGGTGGAAAATCCTTTGGTAAGCAAGTCAATACCCCAGCGTTTACAGCTCGCATGGCAACATCAGTGTCAAAATTCTTATAGTTAGTGAGAAGAATCGCCGGTGCTTTTACTCCATCCTCTCTTAATGTTTCCAATGTTTTTATCCCGTTTTTTTCGGGCATGTCATAATCAATAAGAAGAATGTCAGGTATTTCTTTCTTTTGCTCAACAATCTCATGAGCCTCAATGCCGCTGAGGATCTTTTTGATTTCATAACTACCTATTAATTGCTCTTTCAAGATTCCTTCAATCCTATCGAGTTCTTCTTGATCGTCATCTATAATCCAGATCATTATCTTTCTCCCCTCGTATGTAGTATTTAGTTCATCTCTTTAGATTCTCTAGTGGTTATCAAATCATGTAGGAAGTGTAATGATAAAACTTGTTTCTTCCTCTCTATTTTCAACCTTTATAGTTCCATTATGTTTATTTTCGATGCAATCCTTCACTTCATAAAGTCCAATTCCTTGGTTGTCCGACGAATATCTCTTAGTAGTAAATCCTAGTTCCCATATTTTTTCTAAATCTTCTTGTATACGTGGTCCAGTGTTAGATATTTCTATTTCCAAGCCTTTCTCCATTGTCTCCACCTTTATATTTATCCGTTTGTTAGGACACCCCTCAATCGCTTCTCGGGCATTCTGTAGAAGGTTTTGGAATACTTGGTGTAGTGACGTTTTATATCCATCAATCTTTACGGTATCTCGAATATTAGGATCTCGGTAGTTTGCTGTTATGGTGATCCCATTTACTTCCCATGAATTCTGTCCAACATCAGTTTTGCCACTTAATCCCAGTGATTTTAGCGCATCATCAATCAAGTCGGCAACATTTAGATGTATTTTATTAGTTTCATCTTGATCAATATAAGCTCTTTTATAGTTCTCCCAAAATTCCTTAAATCTATGTATAGCATTTTTTAATTCATTGTCATTAGTTCCCATCATAACATCCATTTGGGACCTGATTACTTGATTAATACTGTGCCGAAAACTACGATTTGGCTCTGATTTTAGTTCGTATAAAATAATGACTAATCGCAACAATCGTAATAGATTTAGATACTCACCATAGGCAAACTCTGGGCCATAACTTCGCAAAAACAGTATCTCAATATATCGTTCATTAACATGGATAGGTAAAAGTAGGTATTGATCGTCAGGAAAGGTTGGATTGGATCTCTTTATTTGCTCTCCTAGCTTTTTTGAGAGAACCATTCTAATATTTGTAGATGTGTACTCTAAATCCTCTAAAGAATTTAATAGTGAGAGGAAATTTTGGCTTTGAAAATAGTTTTTAACATTCGGTTCTAAATGTTGAATCTCTAAACAATCAAAAGGCCAACCTACATTCTTTGGCGTATTTTTGATATAAACGAAAGCGGCAGAATAACTAAATAAATCCAGTATATTTTTCAATACAATACGAATATCATCTCTCAAATTTCCAACATTTTTATTTACATATAATTGCTCCTCAATATCTTGCATTTTTTTTGCATCAATAACATATTCAATAAGAAACCAGATGATTTCAGTAAGAGGATGTGTTTCTGTTTCCAATTGCTGCTTGATCTCATCTTCTTCTTTACGAGTGATATTACTGGATCGATTAATCAATGCAGCATAAGCGAAACGAGCTCCAGAAAGCTCTTTGGGCAAAATGACAATTGCGTTAGATAAGATAAAATCTTTATAATAATCAGAAATCGCATCTTTTAGATCTTCAGATAATACTATCTTTGAGGTAGGACGAGTAAAGAGGGTCTTTATTATGCGATTCCTATCTTCTTTTAATTTATCCTTATTTTCTCCATAATAGTAATCCTGAACTTTACTGATTATAGATCGAAGTTTATCTTGGTTCGGATCTTCTTTAAGAGAGTATTTTTGTAATTCATATTGCTCCTGTTGTGATACTATCATAAGACAAAGGTTTTGGTATCCGAACATTTCGCAGATGGATTTACATATTTGATCACCTCCATCTTTTTCTACACTAAAGGAATTGAATTCCTCAAGAATCTCTCTGAATTTCCTCAAATATGTAGTTGATTGATTTGGGTTCTTCTCAGTCAATCTTTCCAGCTGGAGCCGTATAACTGCATAACCAAAAGCGAATCCTATCAAAGCTGATATTCCTATTCCGATAGTAAATGGTAAGTCAAGGAATAACCACAATATAACTAAGATAAAGATAAAAAATAATAAAATTAGATATAAGGTTAGATTTCGCTGTAAAAGAGTCGTCCAAATATATCTGAGGTTATGCATATTCAACTCCTACCAAATATCTATCTATAGTCTAGCTGTGGGAGAAGGTTAACTATGCCATCCCTGATCTTACCTGCTGATGACTCCTCGCTGTCTGACTCATTCAGCTAGAATAGTGTCTTGCATATATCTATGAAAGGCCAGTAACTCACAGGCTGACCGATGGGTATACACCGTTCCTCCAAGTAAGGATGAAGGATGGGGGATGAAATTCTTCTATGCCGCGAAGTTTCTCAGGATGCTCCTTAAGCCTTATGGCTTCATAGGTTGTGATGGGTTTGGCTATGCCTCTAAGCGTTAGGCCATGTAACTCTGTAAAATCAAAAGCACGCTTTGTGAATTTATATGTCCTTGAACGGACTAACACTTGACTGGGCTTTGCCGTCTCCTGAAGCCTTTTGGCAAGGTTAATATCTGTTCCCAATGCGATTATCTCAAGGTGTCGTTTATTTGCTCTATAAGGACCGAAATACATCATACCCATGTTTATACCTATTGATATTTCCAGTGATAGTTCCCTGACTTTGTCTCTTATTTCAATCGCTGCCATGACCGCACGTTCTGCTTTTTCGGTGGTTGATTCACCTAGTTTCGCTCCGCATTTTCCACAGAATCTAAATTCAGATGGATTAGTGAAACTCACACTCAAGACATATAATCTCAAGTTTGCTTCCGCATTGACCACAAAACCTCATGTTTGGTTTTATCCTTTCCGTAAGTCCGTCAAGGTACGAAAAATGCTGATCATTCTTCTGCACCAACGGCAATAATTAAAACCTGACAGTTCTTGCTGTCCACTTCATAAACTCATCGTATACTAATACTTTACAACGGTTATCCTGTAAAGTCAACAATTCGTTTGGAGTGCGTGCCTGTATTACTTTTTCGGAAATATACTTTTTTTGGGATATGCAAAAACCCGAAGATCAGAAACAAAACCAAATATGACAAAGCCAAGATAGAAGAGACTCATTGGTCAAGTATTAGTTGTATTGGTATCCGGCTTTTATGCTACCCCATCTGGTAGTAATTTTGCTTCTTGATGTTACTGCTTTTGTGCCACCTTCATTTTTGGTAGGTACGTATTCGCCTGAATAGTATCTAACACCGTCTATCCAGTAGTTAACCTTTGAACCTTGGTTGCTGAATCCTATTCCCACCGTTCCCGCTGGGGGTACACCTGTAGCCCAGTATTCTTTCCATTCAGTACCAACATTAACAGCCAAGTTTGGAGACTTCGTCCAGGGATCAACTAGAATTTCCGCATACATTCCTACTGAACGCGGCTCCTCTGCTTTGAGAAATGCCGAAATGGTGTATACGCCATTTTCAAGGATTTCTATATTGCCCTGATCGATCTGTGGCTTCCAATTCTCTGCTGGATCAAAATTGATGCCGCTGATGAAAAGGCTTGCTTTACCGATCGCGGCCTCTTTTTTATCTATTGTTCTAGTACCTACCCCAGCGTTACCAAGATTAAGATTCCATTTGCCCATGTCTGTCGCGTCTTCGAAGTCACCACCTCTTGCCAGATTCTCAATATCTTGAGCGATGGTCAAATTCACGTTCAATAAACATACTAGCAGAATAAGCATACCTATCAACGAAAATGTCTTCCTCATTTCAATGCTCCTTTCTTGATAACCAACGGTACTGGTCAATTCAACAGCTTTTGATAACCATTATGAAATTTGCGAAAATCTGTGGGCGATTATTTTAAAAATTTAGTTCCATCCCCCCAATTATCTGTTCCTGCATCCGTGGATCAAGGTCAACGAAATATGCACTGAATCCCCTCACGCGAACTGCAAGATCAGGATATTGTTCAGGATTCTCCTTCACCAAAGGCAACGATTAAAACTGACAGATTTCGCTACCTATCCTGTAAACTCATCACACTAATACTTTACAATACTTATTCTGTAAAGTCAACTAAAAATTCAGAATTGGGAAAATATGTTTATCTTTCAACCTGACTGGACATATATTCCAATTGTGTTATTTTGCTAAAAAACAGACCTATTTTTTGCGTATTACCTACCTGATATTGTAACCGTTGAAAAATAGGTTTTTTGTAGGGGCGAAGCACTTTCACGTTTATACAAATTGGCTATAAATCTTGATCTAGCTGAAAATGCTTCGCCCCTACGCTATGTCAAAATGGCATTTTTCAACGATTACGATATTATTAAGATAAATTATATTTTTCACGGAAAGGAATATAAAAAACGCCTGCGTGGGTATGATAGTGAGTCATGGTAGGTTTACCCCCTGTTTGAAATAGTCTCCCATTTCTGTGAGAGTGGAGTTAAATCATAACTGTTTTTAACACTGTTTTTATAACATTTTCGGGACTTTATGGAATCAATATTGTATAAGATGAAATTTTGATCTAAAATTTCGAGAATATTTTCTTGTTTTTGTTGTCTAATATATATGAATACGTTAACTTGGTTATCCTGAAAGAGACTAATATGGAAAATGATGTTCTCCTGATAAAAGAATGCAAAGCTGGAAGCATATCAGCCTTTGTCGTTCACCGTCATCGGAAACGAGGATTTTCCAAAGCTAATCAATATCACACGTGAGATTCAGGAATCAATCTAACAGATAGCAATCCAACTTTGCGGGGTTTAGTCAAGAGATGAGATTATATATTGCTCACATCATCATATTTCTAATCCTTAGTGTCTGTGCTGTTTTTGGGGCAACGGGTGACCATCTTAGCAAGGCAAGAGATTTGCTGAATTCTGGAAGGTATGTCGAAGCGATAGACGAGTTTAAAGCAGTTGCTGAACTAGAGCAAAATGGCAGTGAGCAAGAGCAGAACGCCAAATACTGGATCGGGCAATGCTACTTGAGGATGGAAAGGTTCGATGATGCCCTGGCACAATTCGAGAAAGTCGTCGCTGACTACCCAAAAAGTCCTATCTCCCCCGTATCCAAACTCATGATAGACCGAGTTCAGAAAGAGAAGGAGAGCGCTAGATTGAAAAAAGGTAAAACAGTATCCGAGAGTGATATATTGATCGATCCGAATACCGGAGTTAAATACAGAAAAATTGTAAACCTTACAGGTAAAAGCGATGTGATCGAATATACCTCCGCTGGATTCAGTCTTTCACCGGATAACAGATTCCTTCTCTGGGAGAAAAAAGTCGTTCCTCTGGATGGCAATGAGCCTTTTGATTTAGTAGATACACATGCAGAACGCGGTGTCTGGTCTCCTGATATGAAGAAGGTTGCATTCTATTCAGAAGGGATATGGGTGATACCTGTTTCCCCAGATACAGGACGCCCTACCGGTGAACCAAGAGAACTACTTAATGGTTTATATCGTCATCAAAATGAAGTGTGCTGGTCATCAGATTCAGAAAGAGTAGCTTTCCGTAGAAATGAGAACATTAATACACTTTCAATCGAGGATGGTAGGATTTCGCAGATAACTTATGATGCGACACCTATCGGCTCTGTATGGAAATATGCCATGTCATGGTCTCATGACGGTAAGACATTTGCCTATTCAGCCTACTCTCAAGGAAAATGGAATATCTGGTTAGCTTCTACTGACGGTAGAAAGCTCATGAAAACTATCGAGACCAATCAGACAGTCACACCATTCTGGTCATCTGATGATAAATGGATATACTACTGCCTATATGAGAAGCTCTATTTCTTTGACATATACAATAGGACGGAATACAGCATATCCATACCAAAAGGGATGGGAACATTTCTGGGACTATCCCCCGATGAGAAGAAAATGCTTTTCTACCAATCCTCTTTCGATTTCAGAAACACACTAAAAGTCATCTCTAGCCATGGCGGTCCATCACTGGAACTTGGAAGGCAGGCAAAGCTGTGGCTTGGACATTTTTCATGGACACCTGACAGTCAGATGATAATAACAGAAGGAGAAACACCAGATGGCGATCCGGCTGTCTGGATGTTACCATTAGCTGACGAACCTTTCCAGATGGATGTAGATGTCCCGAACAAGAAAAAGGCTTATCCAAATTGTGTATCCCCTGATTGCAACAGAATATTGCTTTTATCAGAAAGAGATGATAATACCTATGATGTAATATCTGTTCCATTATCGCTGAAAAATGGCAAAGTCAGCGGGAAGATTATAGATATATTCAAGCGGTGGAATAGCATTCCGGTGGTAGGAGAAAAGTTGTGGTCGCCTGATGGGAAGAATATCGTATTAGTGCATGAAGGTGATATATGGGTTGCGTCATCTGATGGAAGCAAGCTGGAACAGCGGACTAAAACCCCTGATATCGAGTTCTTTCCATATTGGTCTCCTGATGGAAAGATGATCACTTATGCAAAAAAGGGTGAGTTATGGATGCTTCCTTTATCCGGTGGAGAATCGCATAAGCTTAAAAATATCACCAGAGGTGGAACATGGATGCCGGATAGCAAGGAGATGACCATCACAGACGGAAAGAAGATATCCAACGTCTCCCTTGCAGATGGCAGTATCAAAGAAATATGCGATCTGAAGGATTTGAGTTATGATTATATTGAAGATATATGCTGGTCTTCAGACGGACAAAGGTTTGCATTCATCGCAAGCAACAAAGCGGAGGACAAGCCAGGTGGGGTATTTGTATTTGATACCAAAGATGGCAAGCTTATTCAATTGGCAAAGGATGATGTCAGCACTTACAAATACTCGCTGGCGTGGTCACCTGACGGAGAATGGTTAGCTTATAATACAGAGGAAAATACCAAATTTCGCTCTCAGTCAATCATCTGGGAAGCAGATAAAGATGAGATTCTCAAGAAATGTGAGGCTAAAACGCTATCTGAGAAGTGGCAGACGATAGTGGGACGCTATTGTTATGCCAGTTTCCGTGATGCAGACACTGATGCGATCAGAAGTGATGGGCATGGACAGTATGCGGACTATAATATGGCTTTACCAAATGGCAAAGGTGAGGACTGGATAGATGTATATTTTCAGGACGATAAACTGCTGAAAGTCAACTTTTACGCAGGTAAGATGCAGTGGCATTATAATCCTGTGCCGCCATCAAGCAGGAGAGCAGAATTTCGTTTTGATATTAGCAAGCCTTCAAAGATGCTTGATGATTATGCCAACAGCAAGGCGGTTTTCGATATTCTCACCAAGTATAAAGATAAAGACGTATATGTTGAACGAGACCTTAACAATCCTATGAGTGTCCATGCTGTAGCGATGATATTTGCGAATGATGCAGATGGAAGCGATCGAGTTATGTTCGTGGTAGACCCGTCGCCTTTGGCTCCCTCAAAGCAGACACCCTTTGTAGATGCCGCTGGTACAGATAGTAGAGCTATCACTCAGTCAAGGGTGAACGAATTCTATACTGATGATGAAAATGTGGATTACGTGGACACTGGCGATAATAATCCCGGTTACGAGAATAATCAGATAATCTATATACTTGATTATGGAGCTAATGGGTTTAAAGTTGAACAGGTTACGGGGTATGATGGCAATAAGAAGTGGGTTTTCACAACCAATAACACAGAACCTGTTAAACTTTGCGTGAATAAGGCTATCAGGGATGATGACGGCAGGATAATTAAGTATGCTCTTTTGGAATTGGCACAGTATGATTCAGTTCCTTTCCAGTTCGTTATATCGGAAAGCTCTCTTGAGGAGCATGTTTTTCAAAAAATGGAAAAATGAGTCGTTTTGTAGGGCATTAAGTGTACCTCTTTGTCTGATATAATTCGCTACAGTGGTTGAGTTACACTTAAAGGTTAATCTATTTTCTAGTTTCTGGCAAGTCCAGATTCTGAAAATAGGGAAGTTATTTAATCATGGTTCCTTAAGGCGCTCATTAGACAAAGTATACCATTATATGTGTGAATCGTCAATAAGAGATCGGCTAAATCCGATCAACCATAAGGGTTTTCGTCTGTAAAGTATTCTCAGACTCATTTTTTGCTTGTTTTTATTGTGTTTTTTTGATAATCTCTTTTTTGTCACCGTTGATTCTGTTTGATGAAACTATTAAATGAGAAAGGGAACTCATGATACCGAGAGAACGTGTATTAAAAGCTATGGATTTTCAGCGTCCTGACATAATCCCGTTGCAGATATTTCCTGCGCCTAGCGGGCTTTATGAGCATGGACAGAAGCTACTTGATCTGATCAAGGCATGCGGACATGATTTTGGCGATTTGAGCGGAGTAACACTTCCAGTACCTCCCGGACCAGATGATTTCGATCCCGATGGAAGCTATCACGCTTTCAGGACTGACGAGTGGGGAACAAGATGGGAGTATCGCATATATGGCATCTGGGGGCATCCTGTTGAATGGCCCTTAAATGATTTGAGCAAACTTGACAGCTACAAAGTACCATCTATTCCGTCATTGAGCGATCCTGAGTTTGAATCCACTAAATCTGCGGTTGAAGCGCACAAACAGAAGTATTTTCTCATGGGAGGTGGAGGCGCAATTTTTGAAACATTGCGATGGATAAGGCGTTTTGAGTACATACTTATGGACATTGAGGATGATACGCCGGAGATCAACCGTATCGCTGACATGGTTATGGAGTATGACGAAGGACATATAAGCTACTCACTTGCACTTGACGTTGATGCGGTAGCTTTTGGCGATGATCTTGGCACGCAGAATGCTCTTATGATTTCACCAGAAGTCTTTAGGAGATTTTTTAAGCCAAGATACAAAAAGCTGTTTGAGCCTATCGTTAAGGCAGGCAAGCACATGATCTTTCACTCATGCGGGCAAATATCCGCAGTCTTAGAGGATCTCAGGGAGATAGGTGTTGACTCTATCTGGCCTCAACTCCCATTATACGACTTGCATGAGCTAAAGAACCGATGCCGTGATCTTGGTATAAGTGTGCAGTTGCATCCTGACCGAGGTGATCTCATGCAGAGAGCTACACCGCAACGGGTAAGAGATTATGTATATAGACTGATTGATATATTTGATACTGCAAACGGCGGGTCGTGGCTGTATATTGAGATCGATCCGGGGTTCCCTTTCGCAAATGTTGAGGCACTATTTGAGACTGCTATGAAGTTAAGAAATATGTAATTTTTTTTGCCATTTTTTTCTGTTTGCTTCGTCTTTATAAGTGAAAGCGATCACTGATAGGAGAAGTTTTATGCAAACAGAGGATGGACAGATTATATATCAATGCCTTAATGGCGATCCTGCCATGTTCGGCGTGCTTGTGGATAAGTATAGAGAGGGCATCTATGCCCTTGCTTACTCTAAGATTGGCAACTTCCACGATGCACAGGACATCACTCAAGAAGCATTCATCAAAGCCTTCCGTAAACTGCACACGTTGAAGCATTGGGAAACCTTTGCCCTTTGGCTTTCTGCCATTGTCAATAATCTCTGCAAAGATTTTATTCGAGCAAGAGCAAAGCGTCCTGACCGGGATTTCGTTGAAGACCAATCCCTTGATCTCGTGGATCATACTTCCATAAACTCCTATCATAATGATCTGGTACATAAATCACTTCAAGAGGCGTTGAACTCATTACCAGAGATTTATCGTCAGGTAATAGCGCTTCATTATCTCAGTGGATACAAGAGCATGGACATTGCAAAGCTACTAGGAGTATCTCTCCGCACTGTCACTGAACGACTAAAGATAGGCAGGGAGAGGTTGAAGGAGGAGATGATCGCCATGATGAGCGAAACTTTCAAAGAGCAAAGATTGCCTGCGGGATTCACATTCAGGGTCGTTGAAATAGTTAAACGGATAAAGATTCAACCAGTGTCAACGATGAAAGGATTACCCTGGGGATTATCGTTAGCAACAGGGATCATTATTGCTGTTCTTAGTCTTAATCCTTACATACCACAACTCGATCAGTTTGGTACAATTTCAGGCGCACCGTTACTAAGTGAATCAAAAGTGCTGAAAGTCGGTGAGATACCTGTGGATGTGGTTAAAACTTCAAACTTACCGATTTTATCAAGCAAGATTGGAAAAGGCAAAAGCGGAGAACCAAAACAGCCTGATATGCAAAACGCTCTCTTTATGTCTCCAAAAGCTGAAGGTGGGGAATGGCAGAAAAAGAGCAATATGCCAACAGCAAGGTATTGTTTAGGTACGGCTACGCTAGACGGAAAAATTTATGCTATTGGTGGTACCCATAGTCCTGATGGTGCAGGTCTTTCGGCTATAGAGGAATATGACTCCACAACAGATGTATGGAAACAAAAGTCGGATATGCCAACAGCACGGGTTGGATTATCAATCGAAGCTGTGAATGGTAAAATTTATGCTATTGGAGGATATTTAAACTGGACATCAAACGCACTTCCAACGGTAGAGGAATATGACCCAGTAGGAGATAAATGGACAACAAAAGCTGATATGCCAACCCCAAGAGGCTTTTTCGGTACTGCTGTGCTGAATAACAAAATCTTCGCCATTGGTGGCGACAGCGGTAACGTTAATCTTTCAACAGTGGAAGTATATGATCCATCGTCGAATACATGGGAAAAGAAAAAAGATATGATAGCTGCAAGGAGTTTCTTTGGCGCTAAAGCTGTAAATGGCAAAATTTATGCAATTGGTGGTAGAATAATGCCTTCGATAGTCGGTCTTTCAACAGTAGAAGAATACGATCCATTATTGGATAAATGGGAACAAAAATCCGATATACCGGATTTGCCAAAAGGGATTTTCGAGCATGCAATTAGTGAGGTATCAGGGAAAATTTATGTTATTGGTGGATGTGATGGCGGGGATTATTTTTTGACAACACGAGAATATGATCCGGTAACTGATAGATGGGAAAAGAAATCCGATATGCTAGCGCAAAGAATATCACCCTTATCTGCAACTGCTGTAAATGAAAAAATCTATGTTATTGGTGGCGCCAATCCAGATGGTCAAGGTCCAGATAATTGGCTTTCGACAGTGGAAGAATACACACCTGAAGGCTGGCAATCCGCCGTTTCTCCGCAGAATAAATTGCCAAAAACCTGGGGTAATCTTAAAAGCAGATGATACTTATATCAATTTTCAATTGAAATATTACATAAAATCCATGAAACGTAGAGATGAGGTTATACCAATTTCCAAAAATTATGGTGCATTATTTTACGAATAACCGAATTCAATAAAGGCGATAAATCACCTTACTACAAGCCATTGGTTTGTAGTAGTGCAATTCATTGCACGTTAATAGTATTATCTTAATGCACTATTAAATATGGAAAATGGTATTACCTCATCTCTACAATAATTTGTGATACATTTGAATTGGAAAATTGTATTAGAACCATTAAATTTTTAACCAGTTTTCTATTTCCAATTCGTCCAAATCTATCAAAGATTGTTCTGGTGGTGTCATGTAGATGGTCTCCCGTTGAAAAAATTATCTCGATTGAGTATAAGATGCTCAATTTCGTCAATCTGTTCTTCTGATAAACCTTTATAAACATTTGAGGCTAGTTCCAGAATGTCTTCAAACGAATCAAGTGGCTCGATGATAAGCTTAACTTTTTGCCCTTCTGTGATTTCTATTTCACTGACATTCAGCGGTTGAAACACACCATTTTTGAAAATTATATCACAAGTCTGTTCCCGCATTTCCTTTGTCATATTATCACCAGCCTTTAGTTACTTATAGATTTAATATCTCGACTGAGGTGGAATGAACGTTGACTCTACCGGAACTGCGCACCCCTTTTCAGCAGAATCCAGAATTGACAGGCATATATCCAGAACGTGATACGCTTGCTGACCTGTGCATCTCTGTGGAGTTCCTTTCCTTAAAGATTCAGCTAATTCAAAGACTGCACGACCCCATTCGACACCACCGAAAGGTTCGGCGATAAATGGTATAGTCCTCCAGTCATTGTCACCAATATTGCGAACTGTTATTTTCGATCCGAAATCAACTGCGGTATCTAATATTAGAGAGCCTGTCTCACCGTGGAATTCGATTCCACCCTGTCTGCTGAATCCGAAAAAGTTAGTCGTTATACGGGCTTTGCATCCAGAGGCGAAGGTCAGAATACCTATCACCTGATCTGGAGTTGTTACTTTATATTTAGTTCCCGCTTTTGGTCCGCTTCCGATTGTCCTTTCTGGTAATAGAATCTCAGCATAACCGAGTGCCTTCACTACAGGACCCAAAATAGCCGTCAATATCGTGAGAGGATATACTCCAACGTCCAGCATCGGACCTGCGCCGGGCTGATGAAATCCCTCCGGGTTTGGATGCCACAACTCAATCCATGACCAGTTCATTTCTGCATAAGCTATCAATGGCTTACCAATTACACTTTCATGTATTACTTTCCGAACAGTCTGCTGTGATTCACCGAGAAATGTGAATGGTGAGCAGGATAATCTAACTTTATGCTTCTCTGCTAGTTCAAGCAGTTTCTTCCCATCCTCACGCTTTGTCGCCAAAGGTTTCTCGCTGTGGACGTGCTTTCCTGCAGCAAGTGCCATAGAGGATACTTCGGCGTGTGCATGATGAGAAGTCAGATTTATAACCAACTCAACTTCTGGATCGGCCATCACGTCCTCAAGCTTATTGTAAACATGCCCGTCGTAGTTATTTACAAAAGCCTTCGCTTGATCTGCAATAACGTCAAACGCACCTATGATCTTAACCAAATCGGGTTTAGTTTTAAGGCTACTTCCATAAGCGCCTGATATATTTCCACAACCGACTACTGCTACTCTCAAGGGAACAAAATCACTCATTTAATTTTCCTTTCTTTCGTTTGTATCTTAAGAAATCCTTTTAAACTTTAGGAAATAGCACGCGGATAAACGCGGATCTCGTTCCGCCGAGTAACGGAAGAACAGATTGGGCAGATTTACGCGGATCAGAAATAAATAAAGAGAAATCCGCAGAAATCTGTCTAATCCGTGCAAATCCGTGTGCTATTTTTTACGATGGGGTATTTCAGAAGTTTCATCAATAATTGTTTGATGATTCTGTAATATCAGTTCCCTGACTGACTCAATATGCTTTTTCATATCTGGATCAAGAGATGCTGGAATTTCATCTTCATCGAGAACTTCAATTTGTCCTGCGGGCAAAACCAATATATCCACGATAAGATCACGCCAAGAAAATTCCTGAATTGACAGAAACACGGAATCCGCAACGTTAAAGTAATAACCAATTGCCCGACTATCTTTGTGGAACCAACTGTATAAAACATAAGGTCTGTCTGTCCAATAGAATGCGTAAGAAACAGTGTCTGGTGGAATGATAAGGCTTCCAACTATGTGTTGGCGATCAACCAGATACTTTAGGATACCAAACCCATCACGTAATGTTATCAACTCGCATGGATAAACAATTTCACCACCGAGTAGGTATTTTTTCCTTTCATTACAGGATTTCATATTTTCACTCAGGTTTATCTTGCTATTGCTCTTTCAGAATCTCTATATCATGTATGACCTTCTGCCCTTCGATCTTATTCCATATAATCTTTACTTTTTTGCCTTTATCTAAACTCAATGCCATTTCAGAAATTTTTTTGTCTGGTGTATATGAGCCATCATTATTACCCATCTTTGGCACTTTGAAAGTCGCAGTATCACCCTCAAAGGTTTTTATAACAACTTCCTCTGCGCTGGATGACATAACTTCTCCCAAATTAAAATCCGATTCCGATTTAGCTTCTTCAGATAAGCTGCCAATGCCCTCTATTTTTATACATTCTTCATAATAGCGCAGGGCATTATCCAGATCACCTATTGTTCTATATTTTTCAGCTATTTGCATGCGAGTTTCCGTATTTTCAGGATTCTCTTTTATAAAGTCCATTGATCTTTCTATTTCTGATTCAATAGCTTGAATCCCTAGAGCTTCATTATACTGAGAAATGGCATCCTCTTTTCTTCCCACTTTTTTATAAATTCCAGCAAGTTTTACACGGGCGTCTTTGTTGTAAGGTTGCATAGCAATTTTTTCTTCGAGAGAATTCATTTCTGACTCGATCTCAGAAACTTGCTCAGGGCGATTTTCTTCTGGATTTATGATTTCTCTTTGTGGTTCTAGTCTCACAGGTTCACGATACTCTCTGAAAGGTTGTGCTGGTTCCAACCTTCTTGGTGGATTCCCATTTCCTCTGCGGATCAAGGGCTTTTCTGGTTCTGGTTGTCCTTCAATCAATCCTCGTAATCTGGCGACTTCGTCTCTTAGTGATTCTATTTCTTCACGCTGACGTTTGATTTCAGCCATTAGATCACGAATCTCATCTGGTTCGTATAGCTTTACAATTTTTTCTTCTTTGACAATCTCTTTACCTTGCTCTTTTTCTGAAGGTTCTTTGACAATAATTCTCTTTTCGGCGCTACTCGCTTCATTCGGTTTCTTTTCGGGTTCATCGGCAAGAAGCGAAGGAATCGTAATGCAAAAAATAAAGAGCAACGTAGTTAGAATAAAAAATACTCTTTTCACGGTTCATTCCTCCAAATATGGAATTGTGTATTGCCCTCAATTACGTTTTTAACTATAACACTGTTATTTATATCGCTTATTTAGTTCCTCAACCAATAGATGCACTGTGGTTGAAGGATTATCTTTTGCTGGATTAGAAGGAGAATAGCTACCTAAAAGCCTTTCAGCATTTCTTATGGCATTAGGTTGCTTATCTTCTAGTTCTTGGTACATATTTTCGCTATTCTTTTCATATTTGTAACCCAATAGCTCAGTCAATTTCTCTTGATATTGACGTCTTGACATGGCACTGTCATAATAATTGAAATGTAGTAAATACCATAATTCAAAGGCTTCGTTTGAGTAAGCTACCTCAATATTATTAGTTGTTGCTATCTGTCTAGCTTCATTAAAAACTTCATCAGAATTATCATCTTTGTCAAAAACACACCAAACTATATCAAAAGGTAACAACGCAATTTTTTGTATTTCTATTGCTTTTTCAACCAAACTTTTAGTAATACGACCTTCTCCTCTTGACTCTACATGATATTTACTTTTATCTATCGGAAACTTCTTAAAGCAATTGGGTTCTGTCTTGCCGCCTTCACATACGATCAAAATCCTTTCTATCAAATCTCTTGTGTTTCTCTTTCGACCAGATTTTTTCCTTTTACTCATCATCCAGCAAAACCTCAAAGTTTCTAATAAATGGGACCGCACCATATTTGCCTGCAATATAATCTTTCTCATAAGAAGCGTCTTTACGGACATTTTTATATTCTACCAGAGAGTATAGATCGGTAGCGCCGTATTGATCTTTTTCCGTAAACCATATCTGATCCCTACGAAATAAATCTTTATCAAGCAAATTGGTGTCATGAGTGGCAAAGATCAACTGTGCATTATTTGGATTTGTCTGTTTAGAATGAAAAAGCTGAATAATAAACTGGGTTATAAGTGGATGGAATCTGGCGTCAAGTTCATCAATTACAAGAATAGTACCTCTATCCAAAGTGTTAAATATTGGTCCAAGAAGTCCAAAAAATTTTTGTGTTCCATCTGATTCACTTACTAAACTAAATTCTTCTTTATGTGGTAATTTCTCATTCTTATTATATTTATTATGAAATGTTGATATAGCATAACCTTTTGTAGATTTTGGTTCGCTTTTTGTCATTCTGCTCAGGAGGCTTTTGACACCTTCTGGCAATTCTGAAGGATCAATTCTTCTTATATCTTCATCATCAATACCTATATCTGCTATTTTTAAATACTGCAAATGCTTTTGCTTAAAATCTTCTTTTTCAAATTGATCCAAAGTAAATATTTTATAATTTGTGTCATCTAACCCGGATATGATATTAAACCTTCTAAACCACATTAATATTTGAGTAGAGATTTCTCCATTGAATTGAGCGACAACAGAAAGGAAAAGAGCATTTGGTCTTGTTTTATCCTCTATTCCTTTTCCTTCTTTAAAGTATGTTGTCCCGATTTTTATATCTTTTCCCTCTCTAACGAATAATCTTGCTTCTGTTCTTGATGGAATAAAAAACAACCATTCAGAGTGAATTCTATCGTAATCAACTTCAAAACCATATCTGAACTTTTTTTGATCATGAATAAACACAATTTCAAAGAAAGATGGTTTATTTTCTGTCTCCGTACTTAATCTAAATTTTTCAACTCCTATAAGTTTCTCTGCTTGATCTTCATTCACTGAAAATTGAACAAGATTTTTCATACGACTCATAGCTTTTATTAAGTTACTTTTACCGCTTGCATTTGCCCCATATACAACAGCACTTTTTAACAATTTATATTTACCAAAGTCAAAAACATTATCCTCCTCATGTTCCGAAATAGAAGCGGCTTCCATACTGAAAGTTACAATATCTTTGAAAGATAAATAATTCCCTACACGAAATTCTATCAACATGATCTACACCACCTGATCGCAATAATGGTTAAAAACAGTAATATTAAGTCAACATTTGTGAAATTTTCTCAAATTTTTGGTTTATAATCTTTATTTTGTATTATATATTCAGATAATGAATATGTCAAGCAAAATGAAATTATTGCAGAATAGGTGTGGAAGGTTGGGTCTTGGCGACCCAACCTATCTTATTAACTATTTGGAGGTAACCGCAGAAAGCCAGCTATCATACTTCGTGTCACGGGTGAAAAAGGCATCAAACACTTTAGTCATCGCCTGTGCCGCCTTCTTGCAATCGTTCTCTGTCCACCACTGATTAACGCCTGTGGATACGTGACGGCTTGCAAGATCAATTGTGTTTGGACACATATCAGTTGAATATTTAACCTTCGCCGCTTCACCTGCCTTTGGACATTCCCACGGGCATCCATCAGACGTTGCGGGAACTTTGTTCAAGATCATCTCCATGTACCGATAGTAATGCCAGTCGGGAGACTTGCTTCTTCCACGAGTGCCGGCGCCGACACCTTCTGCACTAAGCGCACGGGCTAGTTGTTCTGCTTCTTCTGCTGTATTTCCGAAGAATCCGATGCTGTGTCCCATCTCACCATCAATATCGTGAACGACTCTTGGTTTTGGCTCTTTATATGCAGGAAGGTTGGACATGATGAGTTTCTTGTTCTTGCGCCATCTATCAAGCTGTGCTTCCATCTTGCGGAACTGGACAAGTTCAACTGTTCCTTCGAGTTCAGACATACGATAGTTGACTCCGCTAAAAAGCTCACCTTTCCATCGTGCCGGTGCAAAACGGTCAGGTCGCCAAAGTCCACCTGCCTCTGCCCATCCTTGCGCTCTGTCGAATAACTTGTCGTCATCAGTCATCACCAGACCGCTCTCTCCACCGCCGGTAACCTTATACGAACTAATGCTGAAACAGCCGATATTCCCGATAGTACCAACACGCTTGCCTTTGAATCTTGACCCGCATGACTGAGCGCAGTCCTCAACAACGAGGAGATTATGGCGCTTCGCAATGTCCATTATCGCATCCATGTTACAAACATATCCGCTCATGTGGACGGGTGCAATAACTTTGGTACGGGGTGTGATCTTTTTTTCAATATCCTTTGGGTCTATGGTCATGGATTCGTCAATTTCGCAGAATATCGGTACGCCCCTTGCAACCACAACAGCCATAGCAGTCGCCGCAAAAGTGAATCCGGGGACAAGGACCTCGTCACCAGCCCCAACATCCGCCGCTACAAACGCAGTATGCAGAGCCGCTGTACCAGATGAAACTCCCATTACGTTCTTTACATTAAAAAGCTCCCGAACAAGGTTCTCCATCTGTGTTGCTTTAGATTCCGGGTTGTTGTAATGAACCAGAGATGGACCAATTGGAACCTTTTCGACTACCTTGCGAATCTCCTCAATAATCTCAGGAGGATAACCCCAGGTATCTGCCATTTCCAAAAGTTCCTCATGCCCGATCTTGGGATTGCCTCTACCTTCAAAACCATCAATTGCTTTTGGACCACCGTTAATAGCCAATTTACTCTTATCCATTCAATTCTCCTTACCATGTATTTAGTCAATTAATCAGAAATATATCCACTAATAACGCGGATAAAAATATTTCATTATTATTCGTTACTTTTTCCTTTTTATCTTGGCTGACTGATATGATACTTTCCTTTTTATGCTATGTCAAGGCAAAAGAAAAATCACGAGGACACTGAGACACAAAGAAACACAAAGGAGATTAAAAGCTGAAGGTTAAACAAGGTTAAAAGTTGAAAAGTTTGAATATCGAGTTCAACCTTAAACATTTAACTTTTAACTCATAATTCTTTTTGTCATTAGTGTCTTTGTGACTTTGTGTTTAGATCCCTGCGGACGAGAAGTTTATGCTTGGGAAAAATCATAACTGCACGGAGATAATACTGCTGTTTTTCAGTAAATCTGGCAGATCATCGGGGAAGCGTTTTATCTTCCTGAAATCTGGAACAGGTATGGGTATCCCGCCCTTGTTAATTGATTCCTCAGATACCAACCCCGGCACAGTCATATCCAGAGCATCGTATACATCAACTGGTGGCTTGGTGTTATTTATTACACAATCAACAAACTCTCTGATCTCGAAATAATCTCCCCCGCCATGTCCCGCTTTCAATGCTTCCTCTGGAGGATTACGCCACATATCAGGCATAAATTCCGCCTCAAAGTCCCAGAGAGAATGCCAATTAATCTCACTGTGATAATCCCCCAACCATATCTTGTGATTATCGCCAAACCCACGTGGTGCTTCGTAACAGCCCTTTGTTCCCTGAAGAGAGTAATACGTCAGGTTGTGCGGTCGGTTAGAAAGCATATCAAGTCTGATATTGATCTGTCCTCCACGTGTCATCTTGCACATTACGGTAGTACTGTCCTCATTCTCGTAGAGATTTCCCCTTGGGTCTTTGTAATGATGCCCGCTACCCATACAACATACACTTTCAACCCTATCATCAAACCATTGCAGGACGGGCCCAAGACTGTGTGTGGGATAGGTGCATCCATTTCTTCCAGTCTGCCATTTCCTGCGCCATACAGTGATCTCGTTTAGACCTTTTAATTCATGTATATACTCACCTTCGCCAAAATATACTTCACCGAACAGACCACGTTTTGCTAACTCACGGACTAAGACATTCGGCTTCATATAGGTATAGTTCTCCGCCATCATATACTTGCATCCGCTTTTCTCAACAGCCTGCACAAGTTGCCAGCATTGCTCAAGGTCAGTTGAGGATGGCACCTCTGTGATTACGTGTTTGCCACTTTCCAAAGCCATGATTGCTTGTGGAGTGTGCAAAGGCATCGGGGTTGAAACGACGATAATATCAAGGTCAGAATTCACCATATCTTCATAATTAGTGTATCGTTTCTCTACACCGAACCGATTTGCAGAATCGTTTAAAACCTCCTCTCTTATATCACACATTGCCACGAGTTCAGTCTCTGTGACTGTTTGTATTGCCCGAACAAAACCCGATCCTCGTGGAGCGCCAACGATACCAACTTTCAATTCTTTTGCCATAGCAAGCACCTCTCGGTAATAAGTGATAGATGTCAACAAATTGCATTATTAAAGGTGGGTCAATCAGTATTTGGAATCTTTAGCTGACTCCAAAGCGAAATAAGCTTCCCAACAGCATCTACAGCATTGCTATTATCTGTGACTTTATAGTTCTGCTGGATTTCGTCTTTACTTAAAGCTCGATTATAGATGCGGAATTCATCTATAATACCCGGGCACCTCAATTTGGGGTCTGCTGTCGGATCGTTCGGATCTTGGGAGGCAAACCAAAGCGGGTCCGTGCTAGAAATGTCAATTTTAGTCGCATCATCAATAGTTGTGACTTCTTCTCCATCCATATAAATGCGAAGCTTGCTCTTGTCTATATCTCTAACAAATACCCAATGATGCCATGTACCATCAGAGATCTTATTTAATCCATCAGGATAGTTTAGTAGCGTTTTAGTAACATTATCGTCAACGACAAATAATACACCACCTTCCAACTCACCCTCGTAGCGTTTACCATGCCCCCCGCCAAAACCTTTACAGAAAATGCGATAATCACCTGTTATTGTATTAGGGTTACCGTTAAACCAAAACTCAACCGAAAAAGGCACTTTGGGAAAGTCAATTGATGGATCATGGGGTATTTTGACTCGATCATCCTTGCCATCAAACTCCAAGGCCTCTTTAATTTTCCCTTCGACTACTTTAGGGTCACCTTCCATTGTCCCATCATTCTTACCCCAAACGTCTTCGAGAGTATTACCTGTGATATGGGATTTATCCATTGTCCAGAAGCTAACCAATCCTCTAGTGACAAACTTCTGCGCTTCTGCCACATCTACGCACCAAGCAAAAGCTAATATAGCCACCAGGGTAAAAATCGTTGTAAACATTGTTTTTTTATACATTTTTATTATCCCTTCATAATCGTTAAAAGTAGATTTTTTGGAAGTCTAAAGATTCCCACAAGAGATAAGGCAACACTTTTTAACCATAATGTGGCAAGATAAAACCCAATAAACTCAATGAATACTAAATCATAATGTCAGATCGATTCAATCACCTCTACTTTCTGTTCACGCAGTTATCTCTTCATTTATTAACAGTTTCTCAATGACTTCTCGGTATTCTCTGAATATTTTTTAATTGTATTATCACAATTTTAATTCTTTTTATGGGATGGTTCATTTTCTGCATAAATCAGGATAACAAATAGGTAGTAACAAATAAGTAGGATGGGCATTGCCCATCGTATATGCATAATTGATGTTAATTGATGGGCAATGCCCATCCTACCTTTGGATAATCTTAAAAGTGTTACCTTGATTGTGAATCATGCCCTTTTTATCACTTTGTTATAGAACGTTTGGTACTCTAATCTCTACCGTTTTATATAGCCATTTTACCATATAAATAATAACAATGCAATAAAAGATGAAGATCAGAATCACCCTTGTTTTTTAAACACAAAGTAATATATAATGTATTTCAAGACAAGATACTAAATGTTGATTGAAAATCTGTGAAGTAAAAGGGGAAATAAAAAAATGACGATAACTGAAAAGATACTCGCACATCATGCCGACAAGGATTCAGTTGTTCCGGGAGAACTGATTATGGCGAAACTGGACGTTGTGCTGGCTAATGATATTACTGCGCCGCTTGGGATCGAGGAGTTCCGTAAAGCCGGCGCTAAGAAAGTGTTTGATAAGGGCAAGATCGTCCTCGTAGCGGATCACTTTACTCCTAACAAAGACATCAAATCCGCAGAACAGGTTAAATATATGAGGGATTTCGCCAGAGAACAGGAGATCGCGCACTTTTACGACGTTGGACAGATGGGTATAGAACATGCACTCTTGCCTGAACAGGGTCTGGTTCTCCCCGGTGATGCAATACTCGGCGCTGATTCCCACACCTGCACTTACGGCGCAGTTGGTGCATTCTCAACTGGAAGCGGAAGCACGGACTTTGCGGCAGCAATGATCACCGGTGAAGCGTGGTTCAAAGTTCCAGAATCCATGAAGTTCGTCTTTAATGGTAAACTAAACAAATGGGTCGGCGGAAAAGACCTGATTTTATACATAATAGGCGACATAGGCGTTGACGGCGCATTATATAGAGCAATGGAGTTCACCGGTGATGCTATATCAAATTTAAGCATGGATGGCAGATTGACAATGTGTAACATGGCTATCGAAGCCGGTGGAAAGTCTGGAATTGTACCACCAGACGACATTACTCTGGAATACGTTAAACCACGAGCAAAGCGGGAATTCAAAATCTATGCAAGCGATCCCGATGCTAAATACTACGATGTAAGAGAATATGATGCGAGAAAGATTGAGCCACAGGTCGCTTTCCCATTCAAGCCAGAGAATACAAAGGGCATCAGCGAAGTAGGGAATGTAACCATTGACCAGTCAGTCATCGGATCATGCACAAACGGTCGTATGGAAGATTTGAGGATAGCGGCGGGGATACTGAAAGGAAAAAAGGTGCATCCTTATGTTCGTCTCATAGTTCTCCCCGGCACTCAGGCAATATACTTACAGGCGCTTCGCGAAGGCTTAATTGAAATATTCGTTAAATCCGGTGGTGTTGTAAGTACGCCGACCTGCGGGCCCTGTCTTGGTGGACACATGGGTGTATTGGCAAATGGCGAAAAGGCTATATCTACAACAAATAGGAACTTCCGACAACGCATGGGGAATGTCACCAGTGAAGTATATTTATCCGGACCTGCTGTTGCGGCGGCATCGGCAGTATTAGGAAGAATCGGCAGTCCAGAGGAGATTGAAAAGTGAAACTAATAGGAAAAGCATGGAAATTCGGAGATGATGTTAATACTGACGAAATAGTACCCGCAAGATACTTGAATGTATCAGATGCCCTTGAGCTTGCCTCTCACTGTATGGAAGATATTGACCCTGATTTTATGAAAAAAATTTCAAAGGGAGATATAATAGTCGCTGACAAAAACTTTGGTTGTGGATCATCAAGGGAGCATGCACCATTAGCCATAAAGACGGCAGGAATATCATGTGTGATTGCAGAGAGCTTTGCAAGGATATTCTATCGCAACTCTATCAATATTGGGCTTCCTATCCTTGAGTGTGAAGAAGCGGCATCAAAGATAAGTGAAGGAGATCAGATCGAGATCGATCTATCATCAGGCATCATAACTAATCTAACAAAAAAAGAAACATATAAAGCGCAACCATTCCCTGAGTTTATGCAGAAGATAATATCTGCCGGCGGTTTGATGAATTACGTTATGACCAAGTAAGAAGGAAAGACTAATCAAATATAATGAACATTTTGCTATGAAAATACTTATAATTGACGATGAACCGGAGATAAGACAGCAATTAGCTTTTGTCCTTGAAGATGAGGGCTACGAGGCCCATACTGCGGGTACAGGGCTTGAGGGATTGAAAAACGTCGAATCTCAAAATTTTGATATTGTCATTACAGACTTGAGATTGCCCGATCTGGACGGAATGGAAATCGTAAGTAGAGTCAAAGATATACGCCCAGAGACGATAGTGGTGATGATCACGGGACATAGCTCAATAGAAAATGCTGTTGAGGCGATCAGAGCCGGTGCAGATGATTACGTCCCCAAACCGATTAACGGTGATGAGATACTTATGAAGCTGGAAAAAGCGATTGAGGTAAGACGTATTAAAGGCGAAAATCTACTTTTCCATCGGCGCCTGGAAATGGAACTGGATATAGCAAGAAAGATTCAACAGACTTTGCTTCCTCAACAGCCTCCGATCGTTAAAGGGCTTGACATAGGTATTTTTAACCAGCCGGCAAAGCAGGTCGGTGGCGACTATCACGATCTGATAGTTTTTCCATCGGGTGAACTTGGTATAGCCATAGGTGATGTATCTGGTAAAGGAATGCCTGCCGCTTTATTGATGGCAAACGTGCAGGCATCTATTAGAAGATGCTTAGAACATAAGCACTCACCCATGGACATCGTAAAAATAATCAATGATGCACTCTGCCCAATATGTCAATTTATAGAGGAACATCGGTTCGTAACGCTTTTCTGTAGTATCCTTGATACATCAAGTGGAAAGCTAACTTATAGCAATGCGGGTCATAATTATCCGCTTGTTTTTAAGCAGGACGGAACCATAAGCGAATTATCAAGCAATGGCGGGTTACCTTGCGGGATAATTGAAGATGCCTATTATGATGAAGCCAGCATCAATTTAGAGACTAATGATATTGCAATCTTCTATACCGATGGAATAACTGAAGCCATGAATTCTGATGGAATAATTTTCGGCGAAGAAAGGTTGATAGACATGGTTTCGAAGAATTTAGACTTGGATTCTAATGCTCTCATAACCTGTATGTATGAAGAAATATCTGGATTTATTGGCGATTCACCACAATACGATGATATGACGATGATGGTAGTAAAATTGACCGGACTTTAGTCATAAATCAATTTATTTTTGTTATGTCATTCTCGTGGTCAACCAGATTAATTTTTCGTCTTATAAAAAATATGATTGTAGATTGGGTCGAAGCATGAGACCCAACTTTGATAATGTTATGTTGGGTTTCGTTCCTCAACCCAACCTACTTTGATGTTTATAAGTTGAATAATTAATCTGGTTGACCACAGCGAATGCAAAAGCTTAGAAAAGAGGACCGTAGTGGCAAGTGATTACAAAGTTGTTATTGTTCCGGGGATCCATTGGGACCGTGCCTGCGATAATGCTTTTCAGCAACACCGTATCAGGCTTGTAAAATGCGTGGATGAGCTTATACAAGTTTTGAATAATGACTACAAATACACGAAATTTACCTTCGGTGGCCAGACAGTGTTTCTTGAGGACTATCTTGAGATCCGTCCTGAGATGGAAAAAGAGCTTAAACGCCTGATCCAGAATGGGAGAATAGTTGTTGGACCCTGGTATACGCTTCCAGACGAATTTCTCGTAAGCCCGGAGTCACTTGTACGCAACCTTATGCTTGGTCATATCATAGCAGAATCCTTCGGTAACGTTATGAAGGTAGGTTACGTTCCCGACTCTTCAGGACAAATTTCTCAATTACCGCTGATACTACAAGGATTTGATATAAATTCGGTAATATTCAAACTAGGGTTGGATGATGAAGGCAAAAGTCTTGGTTCTGAGTTTTTGTGGTATTCCCCTGATGAAAAGACCAAAGTGCTTGCAGTCCATCAAATATCTAATTGTGAAAACGACAATCTCAATGCAGATAACATTAGTGAAAAATTCCAGAATCTTATAGATGAAGTGAAACCCTACATCAAAACGCAAAATATTCTGCTTGATAACAGTTGCAATCTCAAAGAACCAGAAATTGGGTTAGCGGAAACGATTGAATATGTGAATGAAAAACTTGTTGGTGTGGAACTGGTACACGGAAGTTTCGCTGATTACATTAATCTCGTAGAAGCAGGGGAGCCAGAATTTGGCAAGTATCAGGGAGAATTGAGAGGTAGCAGATACCATTCTATACTATCCGGCGTTATGTCATCGAGAGTATATATGAAGCAGGCAAACGAGGCAAGCCAGATGCTCATTGAAAAATGGGCGGAACCGTTTAGCACAATAAGCTGGCTTGAAGCTGGAAACGTCTATCCTAAAGCTTTCCTTTGGTATTCATGGAGAGAACTTCTCAAAAATCACTCTTATAATAATGTGCGTGGATGCTCGGTTGACGAAGTTCATCGTGAAGACATGATCCGACATGGATGGGTGCAGCAGATCGGCGAGAAATTGACGTATGATGCGCTGGATACTTTAGCGAGAAAAATCAACTTTACATCCGGTTATCCGCTTGTTGTATTCAATCCTCTTGCATGGGAACGTTCTGATTCCGTAACTGTGGATATTGACCCTGCAATCATACCCGAAAATCATGTTGTAAAAAGTTCCAATGACAAGGTGATGACATCTCAGATACTGCTAATTGAGGATGGAACAGCGCAGTTGACCTTTCAATGCCAAATACCTGCTTTTGGTTATGCAACGTATTACCTAGATTCCGAAACAGGAAAAAGCCCTGCTGCACAAATAAAAATTAGTTCCAGAACTATGGAGAATACGTTTTATAGAATCAAGATTAACCCTAATGGCACTCTGGACATTTTGGACAAATTTACAGGTGTTGAATACAAAGAATGTCATTTTTTCGAAGACAAGGAAGATAGTGGTGATGAGTATGATTATTTACCGCTGAAAAATGGCAGAACTGTTACGAATAAAGCCGCTAAAGCAAATATCAGGGTGATTGAAAACGGACCGGTTAAGGCTACTATGGAGATCAGGTTCTCAATGAATTTGCCAAAAAGACTTACAAAAGATAGAGAGAGCAGAACCGCCGAAAAGCTGTCGTGTATGTTCATAACGAAATTGACCATTTACAGCAGTATTCCTAGAATAGACTTCTCAACTACGTTCGAGAACAAAATAGAAGACCATAGGCTGAGAGTAGTATTTCCAACGAACATAAAGACCGATTCTGTAACTGTAGAGGGACACTTTGACGTGCTTAAAAGGCAAATGGATCACTCTAAGTCGAAAACGAAATCGGGTCAGTCGTCTGCTATGACTAATCATCAAGGTATATTTCTGGACGTTGACGATGGAGAAAAGGGATTTACGCTCATCAATAAAGGTTTGCCTGAATATGAAGTTCACAAAGGCAAGAATGGATGCATAATATATCTGACCTTGCTCAGATGTGTGGGCTGGATGTCAAGGAACGATATTGAATCAAGCCAAAATTCCGTTAGAAAATTACAAAAAGCCACACCAGAAGCTCAATGTCCCGGGACTCATAAATTCGATTATTCCATAATTCCTCACAAAAAAGATTGGTTTTCCGCAGGAGCTCATCGCCGTGCCTATGAACATAACGTTCCAATGAGGACCGCGCATGGATTTAATCAAAACCAGAAAGATGAAAAGTCACAAACTTTTCCACACACTCAAAGCTTTATCTCTGTTGAACCTTCAAATCTGATAGTGACTGCATTAAAGAAAGCTGAACTGGGTGATGGGCTTATTTTGAGATTTTACAACGCAACGGATGAAGCAGTAGATGGAGTTATCAGGACTCACAAAGCAATAAAAACAGCACGGCTTACAAATCTCAACGAGGTGCCTGTTCCTGATGGTGAGTCTAACATAAGTGACGATGGTTCTATTCATTTACAAGTCGAAAAACACGAGATCAAGACGGTTGAATTAACTTTTACCTAACAATCAATTCCACAAGCGGAAATCATGTTAATCTCCTTCGCTTTTGTTGGCTTTTTTTTGTGCTATAAGTCCATTTCTTATGTTTGTATCACACCATCCGCCATAGGTTTGCCGTAATTCCAGCAGCTCATAATTCCACCAAAGCTTCTCGATACGTCTTTGACCTTCTTCGTTCACTCGCTGGTTGGTAGCGCGCAACTGGACTTCAAAGGTTGTAGAATTCCATCCAGCAAGAGCAGTATCATACATTTCGTTAGAATAGCTGGATACAAGGAACTTTGATTTCCCTTGCTTAATAAAATCGAGAAGTTCCTCATGCTGTGAAATGCTCATCTCATATTTATAAGCCCTTAATTCCCTGCGTGACTCGTCAGGATATGGCGGGTCAAGATACATAAAGGCATTCTCATCATCATGCCTTTCGATGCACCTTAAACCGTCAACGTGTTCGACCTGTACCATCCTAAGCCGTTCCGCTATAATCGGGAGTTGCTCATCAACAACTGACAACCATGCGGATGTAGCTTTTGCCATACCCCTGACGCTTGCTGAATGTGAATATGCAAACGTCCTGCCTTTGCTATTAAAGGACATCCGTGTGCAAACGAGGAATTTATAAGCCTTTTCTACTTCGTCTGTTTCTTCCTGCCAAGTATGTTTACAGTGATAGAATTCTTCTTCAGAGTATGGCGTCAACTGGAGAAGATTGTGGAATATATCAAATTTCTCTTTATCTCGCAATACTTTGAATAAAGCGACCAGACCAGAATGGACGTCATTATATATCTCCACAGGGCTTGGTTCTTTATTTATCAAAAGGTATGCGGCGCCTCCATAAGGCTCAACGTATATCTTATGAGGAGGAATAAGAGAGAGCAGTTTCCCTGTCATGTAGTGTTTTCCCCCATACCAGTGTATTGCGCTGCGTTTTGACAAGTTTTCCCTCTATTTTTGTTTTATTGGAATGTAGATATAAAGGATCGAATCTTGATCAAATGTTTCGGGATAATACTCAAGCACAGGAGAGTCAACGCTTATGTATTCTTTAGATTGTGGTAACCATTCACTAAGAGAATAACTATATGCACGTCCAAGGTCTGTTAGACCATATACAGGAAAGACTGCATAAGTCTGTGCAGGCATCTCCCAACCAACCATTCCCTGTGGCAAATTGGTGATTGATTTTACCTCAACAGCAGACAGGTATTCAAACACGCCTGGTTCTGCATTTGGGATCCCATGAGATACTCCATAAGCAACAATAGGTTTCGTATTGTCAAGTCCAAGTTCATTGATACGATTAATAAACTTGTCCCATACAGCGGGGATTTCATTATTTTGATTTTTTCCCTCATACCGTAATCCTGCTACGAGGAACGCATCTTTTTTGACAATCTTTGGTATTCGGGCTTCAATCTTTTTGATGGCTTCCTCGATCTCGTTGATTGCGTTAGAATAATTATCTCTGGCTTGTTCCAATAGCTTTCCAGTTTTGGCATTTCGATCAGCATCAGGTCCTTCAGGAGTGTTCCACCCTATCAGGCTATCGCATTGATCTAAAGTATTTGCTTCAGTGATAAAATATTCCGATGCTTTTTCTAAATTCTCTTTTGCCTCTGGATACTTTGGCATAAGCTCTTTCATAAATCCGCCTGCGGCACGGTGAGTTGAGCGATAAATACCAAGACAATATGAATCACCGGATCCTCGCTTTTTATTGGGGTCTGATTTAAAATCATTAACCCACCTGTCATAGCATTGCAGTCCCTCTAAGAATACCCATTTGCCATCTGCTGGAATTTCCTTTATTGTATGGGCGTGTTTTACTGCCTCTTTGAGAGAAGCTAATTCTGCCTCTTTTGTATTGAATTCATCAACTTTATCTCGAATGAAAACAGCGCCCAAAGCGGGATCAAACATAGTCATGTGGATTTCATCGGCAGTAGCATACTTGTCCATACCAGCATAAGACCCTCTGCCCATGAACTGCTTTTTTTCATCATCATATCCGCATACTACGTCCCATTCTGCGGTAGTAAAAGCATTCCATACAAGCACCGGACGACCATTGCGGATTTCTTCTTTTACTTGTGCAATAGCGTCATTTGCAAGGGCATTTAAGTTCGCTCCTTCTTGGCTTAAAGGTACGTAGTCAACTTCGTATCCAAGCAATTTTGGTAAATCCTGAGTACTCATCATACCACTGCAAGTTGGCGCACAGGGACATATTCCAGCGATACGGAATGCGGCTCCTGATATGCCCTGTATGTATTCGGGAGAATATCTTTCACCACGATAAGATAATATAACACGAACACCCTCATAACATGCTTCCATAACACGATAGCGATCTACGCCATCAATAACCTGCTTTTTTTCTTCAGTTATATTGGCATTTTCCAGCACAATTTTAAGTTCAGCTATTGCCAATTTTTCATGCTCTAATGCTTTGCGAAGGCTTTCTGTTCCAGCGAGGCGATGCTCCGCTATTTTCCCCCAGCCATCTCCTCCTCCGTAACTTAGGTGATTGTAAAACTGTTTCCAATAGATATAAGCATTCTTATATTCATCTGATGCTTTAAGGAGATGAGTGTTAATATTATCAGGAAATACATTAGCTTTAGCAACTTGCTTCAAGTAAACACTCGAAGAATTACGGACAGGCCATTGAGGATTTATGTCGTGACAGGGACCAAAATCCTTGTTTTTCTCCATATCAGCACAGTCGTCAGCATAAATCTGGATACCTGCTAAACCGAAGGTTGCCTTTGGGAATATCTTTGATATATTTTCAGGAGGATTGTTGCTCCATTCCACAAGATCTTTTATAACTCTCGTTGCAACTTCATCAGCAGGCTTTGTCAGAATACGCTCTGTATAACGACCGAATTGCATACAATTCCACTGCTTCATGCGATCAATATATTCTCCAAATTCCTTCCATGTGATCCACTTGGAATAATTGCCAGGACCATCTGCCATTGCATAGACTTTTCGATCTTCTGGCTTCTCTGCGTCTTGATAACCAGCGAACATGATGTTTTCCCAGTCTTCACCCTTGACTGATTTGCCAGAATCAACGCTTGCCTTGAGCAATTCCCATGCACCATCTATACCTTCGTATTTTATCCACTCATATCCAAATCCAGTAGCTTCAGCAATGCGCTCATCCATTCCAATTGAGCGATTTGCATACTTGGGTCTAAATTCACCCGGTTCGTAACCAAACAAAGCAGATGCTCCCGATACTGCCGCTATCTGATCGTAATCCATGTCCTTCCAGCCAGCAGACCGCATTTGCACAAGATGAAGGCTTAGATATACGTATGGTTGTATATATACTTCGTCTCCGACTGCCACAGCATGATGACCAAAGCGACCGATGAGATCATAAAACTCTTTGACGTCATTATCAAGAAGCGCTTGTTTATACGATTTTTCCATTGAAACTCCGACTCCTTCCTTTTCAACGGCAATTGATGAGTTACTCAACCCCAAAATAAGAACAGTGGACATGACAATTACCAATTTCTCTAAACCAAGTAAATTCCTTCTGCTCATTTACTTCCCTCCTAAATTTAATTAATCTTCATCGGAATTTGGTTGTTAGAAGATAGGTTTTGTGCCCCGATGGCTTTTCGATGGTGGATTGACAAGTCGTGTGAACTCCTCATTATTTTCCTCAAGTTGTCTGAGTTTTCTGAGAAATAGCCTAACGAGCCATCGCTTTGTTGGTGTAATTTCACCGAGACGTTTATTAACATTACTAGCTACATCTTCGCCTAAGGTTTGACTTTGCCACCATGCGTCTAATGCAGGAATAAAATCTTTCCACCATTTTGAGGCTTGATCCTGATTGATGCAAAGGTCACTGCTATAAAGATATTCATGCACCTCGTCATCATTTTTTAAGGATCTTTCCTGACCGATTGACCAGATCAAACGCTCAAGGTAGCGAAAAGCCTTTGGAGCGCAGAGCCAACCATATTGGATATGAAATGAGAAATAATCCCAATCCGGGCAAATTTCGGCAAGTCTGGTTTCGAGTCTTTTTATTTTCGGTGACGATCTCTCGTTAAATCCAGCCAATACTTCAGTGCAATTATCCTCAAACTTGCTGACATAATCACCGAGATATTGGTCACGCCCAAAAACATTGGCAAGATCATCATCCCAAATGCAAGCTTTAAGCTTCCATCTCTGGGAATATATAAGACGTTCGACTAGCAGGTCTTTTAATTCTGTGTGTTTGCCTAAAATGTTCCACATATCTTTACATGCTTTTTGCCAATCAATTTTTCTATATCCTAGCGCAGTGAGTTCGTTTGCCGCTGACTCATAGGATGCGCCTGCTAACCATGCGTCAAGACAGAAAACATAATCTATCATCTGCTCTTTTCGATCTCGACCCACTGTATAGCAACCATGAATAAAATTCTGTGGAGTCTGTGAACCTATTGCATCAAGTATTTCAAGATAATTTCTTGGGAAAGTATAGTGTCCACAAGGAGTTGAAAGGTTTATATCCCTCTCTACTATCAGTTTTGCCCATTCTGGAATCGGTGAAAGCTCATATTCCATCATGACAATCTGTCTAAGTTCATCATCTTTTGCCAATTCTTTACAATTATCCCAACCAACATCATAAGGTGTATACCACCAACACTTGCTAGAAATGCTTCTTTCATAAGTTTCTTTTGACCATTGGAACTCTTTACTCATTTTTGTTCCTTTCAGTTGGTTATATATACTAAGAGCTTTAGATCACCCACTTTGCAGATTTGCCTGTTTTCCTTGCAAGCATAGAGTTTAACCAACCAACGTGATGCTGAGTATGACGGATATTATATACAAGTCTATGCGCAGGTGTTGGACCTGTCCAATGAAAAGGATTTTCGCCCTCAAGCTGTTCGGAAGTCATTTTTTCTAGCGCAGACATGCAATTCTTTTTGGCTTCCTCAAGATAGTCCTGCATTTGCTCACGAGATGGCGCTTCTGATGCCACATATTCGAGATCGTTGGCTTTATCCTCTACAAACGTTGGACTTTTGAAAGTCCACATAGCCTCACTGATGTAGAAATCAGTGTAGAAGATCGTGTGATAAAGCTGTTGCCAGAAAGGCGGTTCATCTGTTCTGACGTTCCAAAGTTCATCAGGACATAGATTGATAATCTCGTCCAGCATTTTGAAAATAGCTTTATAGTTAGTTCGGCAAATATCCAAAAATAATGAATCTTGCATAGGAACTTCCTCCATCATTAGAAATTAATCACTTGGAACTACGCACCGACAACAGCGAATATCACTATAACAGAAACCCAGTTTCTTTCGTTCTTCCTGCTCAATTATCCATGACTCAAGCCCATGCTCTTTGATCCTCTGTCCATCATGAATTAAAGTTGGTTCACTCCTCCCAAGTGTTTCGATCCGCTTACACGGATATTCTTCACATTCTGCACAGACTTCAATATTTTTACTGATAGCACATTTTCTTATTGAGCACCATGGCGAACCACATTTTCCACTTTTACAGTATTTATCCTCTTCTAGCTTTGTTAGACCACTCAAAAAATTCCAGAATTCGTTGAATCCCTGAATATCTGGTCCAAAGTTCTCATAATCGTCTTTTTGCATTAACTTCATTAATGCCTTTGCTTGCACTGGTACTTTGATACGCTGACTGCATAAATCACAATAAAGCCCGCAATAAGCGGCAAGCAAATGCTTATCCATCTTTGTTTCTTCTTCATTCATTTTTTTACTCTCCTCATTCTTTTCGTCAGCAAATCTGACGTTATTGATCAATAGATTGGCGCTTGCAACCGTTATGGAAGTCCTTTTAATGAATTCTCTTCGTGTTATTTTTCCCATCAGTTGCCCCGATCATTCAGTTGTAAAAGCTTTTAACGCTAACAGGACAGCAGTAACACACTCGATCTTGAGATCTTTTCCAAATGTGCCATTTCTTTGCTGGCGAGGTATGATACTTTCTAAAATATCATGTATATATTCCTTAGCAATAGGTAGCTCAAACTTTGCAAGAACCTGCAACGTCTTGTAAAGATTGGAATATGGTATTTCTTGCAGTCGTTTTATTGCCATTTCTGCATAAGTACTTTGCCTCAAGATCGGATGTACTTCCAGAACACGAACCGCATGGATCGTGCAATTCGGATGACCGCCGAGATTTCGGCACCATCCTCTGCTTTCACGCTGAACTCCCAATAAAACATTTATAGCAGGTTGGAGACGATTATCATTTGAATATCCTGCTCTACAAAGTGTCTCAATGGTATAACATAAAGGAATTAGACCCCATGAGTAACACGAGCTTGGTCCGACACGATCAAAGCTAGATCGTCGAGTGTCTCTGACAGGTTTTTTTGGTCCAAACAGCGGTTCATACTTACGATAGAGGTTCATCTCTCTAGCGCCCAAAGCCATCATCTCTGGCTTTCTTTGATCATTATAATGTCCAAAAAAACCACACAGGTCAAGAGGAGTTGTTAAACCACCGGGCTTTATGTCTTGCGCAAGTTCGTAGCCCGGTTGAGACTCAAGAATTGACATAAGGTAATGTGCGCCTGCGGAGATCAGCTTTTCTGAATTGATCGCCTTTAGATCATTAAGAAGGTTTAATATACCTGCCGTCTTCATTAGGCTTTGCTCAAAAAAACCATCTTGCAGTTGCTCAGTCGAAAGCTCATACTCAAGGGCATTGATCGCATTTTCATCGTCTTCTCGATGCAAATCAAGCATGCATCTTGCACGGATCGCTGACAAGCCATCTTGCTTCATCAGCCATAGAATAGGATCATATTTCAGCATGACATACTCCTGCACGCCCTCTTAAGAGGAGAGCTATGGTGAATTCTCAAATATTTAATATCTTTTATCTGCATTATACTACACATTAGTTAAGCAGTCAAGCATTTTTTGCATAGGAAATTATATTTTTAACTTTTAACTCATAATTCTTTGTGCCCTTCGTGACTTTGTGTTTAGATTTCTGCGGACGAAAAGTTTATGCTTGGGAAAAGTTTTATATTGTTGACATAGAAACAACCATCTGTTAAGATAATTAATGCCATCAGTCCTATAATCCCATACCCCTATAACCCCAAAATATCAGGAGAATACGAAATGTCAATTACGTTAGATGAGTTGACCTATCAACAACGTTTAGAGATGCTACATGCAAAGAAATTGGAACATACACGTCAGAAACAGGAAGCAAGAGGCGCTATGGATCACGATGATCAGGGACAGGTATCTTTACCTCCGGAGGCTTCGGAGGTAGTAGAGGCAATTAGCGGGTCAGGTATGGTCATCAGAGATGTGATCCTCAAAGGCTATAAACCAAAGAGTAACCATCCAAGCGGTGGCTTTTTTGGACCAAAAATAACTGGTGAGAACTTTAGGATGCTTCTAGAAGTTCATCCTACATACATCAATCCGGTTAGCTCAATGGTTGGCGTTTACATGGTCAACTTCAATTCTTATAGAAATCCCGGTTGGAATCCAGATTATGATTTCTCACATCTGCATAAGGAGCAAAGCAAGTATCATATTTCTTCTGGTATTGGCGGAACTCAACATTTTTGCCCGGATTTGAAAATAGGTCTTGATCTAGGTTGGGGCGGGCTTCTGGATAAAGTTAATCACTATCGTGGAGTTAATCCGCAGGCTTCTGAGTTCTATGATGGTCTTGAGGAAGTAATATTAGGTATGCAGAATTGGGTCAAACGCCATGCAGAAGATGCACGTAAAATGGCAACAACAGAGGAACATCCACAATTACGGGAGAACCTTGAGACTATGGCTGATATATGCGAACGCATGGTGACGGATGCCCCGCAGACATTCCGAGAAGCATGCCAATGGCTTGTATTCTTTCAAGCCGCAGCTAAGATGTTTAACGGTAGCGGAGAATGGGGCCAAATTGATGAATTGCTGAGACCTTTTTATGAGCGTGACGTTGAAGCGGGTATTTTAGCCGAAGAAGAAGCAATTTTTCACTTAGCCTGTTTATTTATCACTGAAACTGCGTATATACAATTAGGCGGACCCGATGCTGACGGCAAAGACCTTACCAGTCCTGTATCATTCCTTGTTCTTGAAGCTATACATCGCTTGAAGATTCCCGCAAATATCGGTATTCGTGTCGGTGATGAGTTCGATCAAAGGCTATTCCATCGTGGCGTTGAGATACTCTTTGAAGATAAAATGGGTTTCCCAAAATTTCTAGGTGACAAACCATTAAATGATGGATTCATCAAAAATGGCTATCCAATTGAATTAGCACGACAGCGCATTTATTCAGGATGTCATTGGCTTGCGGTCCCCGGTCGTGAATATACCATGAATGACATGATCAAGATTGAGTTAGCGACCGTTTTTGACGTTGCGTTAAAAGATATGATGGCTGACCCATCTGTTGAGCCAACTACTGCTGAACTATGGAATCGTTTTGAAAGACATCTTCATCGTGCAGTTGAGGTTGTAGCCGAAGGTATTGATTTCCATTTAGAATACATGGATAAAGTATTCCCTGAGCTATATCTTGATCTATTCTGCTACGGTCCGGTAGAGAAAGGATTAGATATAACAAATCATGGCGTGGAGTTTTACAATTTCTGCGTGGATGGTGCATCGCTAGCAACTGCGGCGGATTCATTTGCGGCGATTGAACAGCGTATCGAAAAAGATAAACTCCTGACTTGGAAAGAGCTAATGTACTATCTCGAAAGCGATTGGGCGGGTTCTGATGGTGAGCGAGTGCGATTGATGATGAAAAATATTCCCCGATTCGGCAGCGGCGATTCTCGTGCTGACGATTGGGCATTGCGAATATCCAAGACTTTTACGAAATTCGTGAAAGAAAAGCCAACGCCTGATGGATACAACATGATCCCAGGACTATTCTCATGGGCGGCGATGATCAGTTTCGGTAAGCAACTTGGCGCAACGCCCAATGGACGACATGCAGGTGAGACTGTATCTCACGGACCTAATCCAGACCCCGGCTTTAATCGTGGGAAAGGCGGAACACCAACACAGATGGTTATGGCTGTCGCCGCTGTTCAATCTGGTTATGGAAATACCGCACCATTACAATTAGACATGGATCCGGGTATAGTTAAGGAAGAGGAAGGATTAGCAAAGGTTGAGGCACTGCTGAAAAGCCATTTCGATCTGGGCGGAACGATGATCAATATTAACGTGCTTAATAAAGAAACCATCCTTGACGCCTTTGATGACCCGTTGAAATATCCAGATTTAATTGTGCGAGTTACAGGCTTCAGCGCCTATTTTGCCAGCCTATCGCCTGAGCTTCGTAAGTTTGTTGTAGACCGCATAGTATCAGAATAGTAGAGTGGGCAATGGGCAATGCCCACCCTACCAAAAAATTAGAATTTCAGGCTTAGAGTGATGATCTGATTCTCTCTAACGGGAAAAGTTATGCTGTTGCCTGAAACATTAATATTTTCTTGAGGTTCTTCAAGCATATTTACTAACATCGCTTTCTTTATTGGATTGAAGGCTGTTAGCTTTCCGTTAATCTGCTTATTTGTTACATTATACATTCTGATAATCAAAGCATCGTCATTTTCTGCTTTTTTAACAGCAGAGACTACTAATTCCTCATTGTCAACAGAGAATAAGCTGAATGACTTTGATAGCTTTCCATCATGTAGAGAATTCTCGATAACTTCCAGTGGTGCATTGAATCCATGAGCAAGTTGCCACGCCTTCGCTGATTCCCACGTTCCAACATGCGGATAGATTGAGTATGCAAACTCATGTTCCCCTAAACATTGCGCATCAGGCGTAGGTATCTTGTAGGTTGCAGTAACAAAGAATTCTCTGCCGATCCAGCCAACGCTTCGCAATAATGTCAACGATAATGTGACTCCGTTTTCTGTCTCTTCTGCGAAATATTCAATTAAACCACGATTGATCATCGTAAATCCCTTTGCAGAATCAGAAACACTCACAAAAGTCTGATTTGGATGCTCTGGCACAGGTTTTTCTGCCCATCCATTCCCTTCTGGTAGCTTGATCTCACGCTTAACAACGTGGAACTGTCCTTCTGCATGGACTTGATCTGTGGCAATTCCAGTCGGGAACCTAACTCTTAGACGATGATCCTTTGCGTTGTTTTCTACTACCGTTCTGAAATCAAGCTTTTTACTGCCAGCGTTAAGTGTGACGTAAGTTGTTATCGGACAAAGGACTAGCTTATCACTCCTGCCCTGTAAATCATCTCTCAAACCCTCTGGTAGAAGCATATCAAGCTCAATCTTAAAAGTGCTGCTTATAGGACCACTCTCAACCTTAGCAATCCTTGCATTATAACTTAGACTGCTTATTACCTGCGGGTTTCGTGAAGTATGATGATTATACTCACCGCAGGCGCTGTCCACATCCTCAAAGAAATGTAAATCTTTATAGACATTGCCTGAGAGTTTGTCTGAAAGGTCAATAGTGCCATTGGAGTTAATTTTTACTTTTAGATAGCTGTTCTCCATCTCACTATCACTGACTTTCAGGTCAGTTGCCGGGCTTGATCCTGATTCTGGACACAGATAATATGTTTCATAACCGCATGAAGGAACAGAATCCACCATGAAAGATAAATCGAATTCACTGAGTCTTTTACCGTAAGGATACTGCCTTTCCCAGAATGTAGGCTGGAAATTCTCTCGGATATTACGATTTCTGATCTGGAAAGGTACTATCTTACCTTCGGAATCTTTAACAACGAAATCTTGAAGCCTTCCATCAGCCTCAACAGGTACGTAAAGCTTTTTAGTAGCAACTTCAGTACGTTCGTGATTCAGAGGATTGAATACAACAAGCGCACTCGCATTTTGTATATCGGAAGTCGTGTTGATCTCTCTTGTGATAACCTTAAAACTTCGTTCCAGTAATTTCTCAGAGATTTGCTGGCTGTGTGCATACCTTAACATTGCATCGTGATAGACTTTATCCTGAGAACACGCACAGATCGTATCGTGGAAATGGTTTTGTAAAAGCAATCGCCATGCTCTTTCAAGGAATGACGCGGGATAGTCGTCGCCAATTACAGCATAAGCGAATGCGGCATAAGGCTCTGCGTATGTTGCAAGCAAAGTCTGCGTTTTTGCATTTGCCTGCTTTAGGTACGTTCGAGAGGAATACACGCCACTGAGTATAATATTATATCTTCCCCAGCGAAGTTCACCCTTGTATCTTTTCAATAGATCAGAATTAGCTCTAACAAGGTCAACATATTCCTGAAGCGTGCTATGAGAAACTTCAATATCATCAAGATTCTTATTGGCGTATTTAATTATTTCTGGAATATGGGGTTCAGGCACAGAACCATCTGAACCATTGATAAGCAAAACGTAAGGAGAATCTTTTGGCATCATACTATCCACTGTCTGCTTGATTCTGTTCTTTGCTGACTCAAGATCCGTTGGCAGATGTGTTGCATTGCCATAGTTGACATAAACAGCAAGCACAGATGAACCATCAGGGGCTTCCCAGATAAAATCGGTGCCTGGTTTACCGACATCTTCACCTACGCCGCGAGAAAATACAGTCGCATTGATAGCAAAACCCTTTAAGATTTGCGGTAATTGCGATATATGCCCAAAAGCATCGGGATTATAGCCAACTTTCATAACACCGCCATATTTATTGGCGATCTTATGCCCTTCCAATAAATTCCTGACAAGAGATTCTCCGCTTGGTATGAATTCATCAGGTCCTACAACAAAAGGTCCCAGAATAAGCTTGCCTTCTTTAACGTACTTCTTTACATTTTCCTCTGTCTCAGGACGGATCTCAAGGTAATCTAATATACCCATTGATTGTCCATCAAACATATAGCTTTTGTAATCAGGAATAGTCTCGAATATATCGAAAAGCTTATCAATTACGTTATAGACTAGGTGCCATCGGAATTGCTCAAAAGGTCTTGAATGCTCCCTGTCCCAATGAGTCTTTGAAACCATTATAGCTTTTATTTTCTTATTGGGCATAATTTTTCTCCTTATACTATTATTTGTCATTCTGAACGAAGTGAAGAATTTTCTTATATCATGACATATCCAGTATATCATGATATACTTAATACTATCAATACACGATTTGAATGTAATTGACAAAACTGAATCTGCATAATATACTAGATAGTAACGAATGACGGGTTATTTGACTGTTTATGATCTTCCCTCAATTATAGTACATTTTCATGATTTACTCATTACGAGTTCATCGTATATAGCTTATGTCATAATAATCCGCAATAAAAGGAGTGAATCAAAATGACATCAAGAGAAATAGTTTATGCTAACCTTGAACACAATAATCCGGAAAGACCCGGTATGGCTTTTTCGGGCGGTCGTATGAATGATTTCACCGGTACAGGATTGGGCGCATCAGAAACATATAAACCTAAACGCTGGACGGAAGGAAACGTTGAGTATTATGACGATGAATGGGGTAATGTATGGTTCAGATTAGTTGAGCGCAGCGCTGGCGGAGAGATATACCAACCGGCGATTAAAGACTGGAAACAGCTTGATGATTTCAAATTACCTGATCACGACAATCCCAAGCGTTATGAACACATACGTGAGCATTTCTCAAAACCGACGGACAAGTTTAGGATGTTCTCTATGCCCGGATGGATTTTTGCAGAAAGCAGATATCTACGAAAAATGGAAATATATTTCGTAGACCTGATTGAAAACCGTGACGAAATTGAGCGATTGCACAAGATGATCACGGATTTACTGGTAAAAGTCATCCATCTAGCAGGTGAATGTGGCGCGGAGGGAGTATTTTATTGTGAGGATCTTGGAACACAGGACCGTGTGTTGATGAGTCCTAAGATGTGGCGGGATATTTTCAAACCTCATTATATCAGGCTTACCAGTGCGGCACACGAGCATGGCATGAAGGTCTTTATGCACTCTTGCGGATATAATTGGGAACTTATAGATGACCTTGCAGATGCCGGCATAGACTGTTTCCAGTTTGATCAGCCCGCCGCTTACGATATGCCCGCTCTTGCGGAAAAGTTTAAAAAATTAAAGGTCGCTTTATATTCTCCTGTGGATATACAGAAAGTCATGCCAACTGGAAACCGTGAATTCATAGAGGCTGAAGCAGAGAAAATGGTTAATATATTTCGAGGATTTCTCATCGCCAACAATTACGGCGACCTTCACGGTATCGGTGTGGAGCCTGAATGGGATATGTGGGCGTATAATGCAATACTAAAGGCTTCTGGTTTAAAAACCAGCGGATAATTGACAAAAAATTGCCAAAATCTAGTATTACATTAAAAACTTGATTAATAGATACAGATAGGTTATAATGCTTGTTGTAAAAAAAATACAACATCATAAAAAGAGGTGAGTAAAATGGAAAAATATCAAACTTTTGGGGATTTCTTTAAGGCAAGAAGAATTGCCTTGAGAAAGACTCTTAGAAGTTTTTGTCAGGAATATGAATTAGACCCTGGTAACATTAGCAAGATTGAAAGAGGAAAAATTCCTCCTCCAACTTTACAGGAAACACTCAAAAAATATGCCGAATACCTTGAGATTAAATCGGGTAGTCCTGAATGGGAGCATTTCTTTGATCTTGCCGCCGCATATTCTGGTAGAATACCAAAAGATATACAAGACACAGAGACACTTGCTAGACTCCCTATTTTCTTCAGAACGATAAGAGATAAAAAGTTCTCAGAAGAAAAACTCGACCAACTCTTCGAGAAGATTAAAGAATCATGAAAGATTATATTCAGGCTGAATGGATGACAACAGATGAGATCAATGAAATAGCTAAGGAATTTTTGAAACACTACCACAAATCCATGCAAATTCCAATACCAATAGAAGAGATTATTGAATTTGACCTTGAAATAGATATAATTCCTATACCAGGGTTAAAACATGATTTTACTGAATCGAATCTTGATATAGATGGTTTTATATCATCTGATTTCCAGAGCATAACAATAGATTGAGCAATATCAGTTTAAAAATGCAGGGGAATGGAAAAGCTGTATCATTGGTATGTCAGATAAAGAGAGAGAAGCAATTGAATGGCAGGCAAGAGAATTTGCTGGATTGGTTCTTGCTCCAAGAATTCTTCTCAGTAAGGAATATAAGTTAGAAAAGGAAAATGCTATTACCAACTATGGCAGTGATTATCCTCAAATAATCCCAGATATTGTGATTCATTCATTAGCACAGAAATTCCAAGTTAGCGATGAAGTTATAAGAATTCGGTTAGAGCGTGATGGAATTGTCGAAAAGCGTGATAAAATATTCTAGGCATTACGACATCCTCGTTGCTGGTGGAGGTGTCGCAGGCGTATCTGCGGCGATAGCGTCGGCACGTGAAGGCATGGATACCGCGCTTGTTGAGAAAACAATCATATTTGGCGGATTAGCTACATCAGGATTAATTCTGGTATACCTACCTTTAAGTGATAATCATGGAAATCAAGTCACGTTCGGACTTGCTGAAGAATTACTCTATGCAAGTATCAAATACGGACCCGGTGATGTACCTTCTGATTGGAATGACCCGAAAACAAACTCCCGTTACAGCGTGCGGTTCTCTCCTGCTTCCTTTGCTCTTACATTAGACGAGTTACTTCAGGATGCGGGTGTTGATCTCTGGCTTGATACTCTTATCTGCGATACAGTAACCAAGGGTGATCGTGTTGTGGGTATAGAGGTTGAAAATAAGAGTGGACGGGGATTCATCGGCGCAAAGTGCATTATAGATGCAACAGGCGACGCTGATGTTGCTTATCATGCCGGCGCACCTTATACTGAGCAGGATAATTGGCTTTCTATCTGGAGCATGGAGGCTTCTCTCGATATAGCAAATCAAGCTGTATCGGAAAAATCAGGCAGAAAGCTAAACAATTGTCGTATACTTGGTGCAAGCAATAATGGCGCAGGTGCGCCTAGTAGTATGAGAAAATTTTATGGTACAAACGGAAAAGACGTTTCTCAATTCGTTCTTGAAGGAAGGAAACTACTTAGGGATTTCTATAAAAAAGAGCAATCTAAAGAAAGTCGTAATGATATTTTCCCAATAACACTTCCATCAATAGCACAATTCCGAACAACCCGAAGAATAGAAGGCATTAAAACACTAAGATCAGGTGAATCTTATAAACACTTCGATGATTGCGTCGGTATGATAGCTGATTGGTGGGACGGACGTGATATTTGGGAAGTACCTTACTATACTCTTGTTCCACAAAAAATAAAAGGACTATTAACAGCGGGAAGGTGCATCTCCGCAGAGGGTGAGGCATGGGAAGTTATGCGAGTCATTCAATCAGCGGTACATACTGGCGAGATCGCAGGCATAGCTTCTGCAATTTCTATAAGAGCCGAAACTACGCCTGATAACCTTGACATAAATGTATTGCAACATCAATTGAAACAAAAAGGCTTTTTGCTTGATGTTCGTGAATTTGGCAATTGAAATTTTGGGACGGAAAGCTTGATCCTAAATGTTTGTATCAAACGACCTTACCACAATATCTTATAGTTGGGTCAGCTTGATACAAACAACAAAAGTACTAATTTGTCAAATGATACTATTTGAGGATTATCATCTTTCTTGTGGAGTTAAACTTTCCTGCCTGAATTGTGTAGAAGTATATTCCGCTAGTGATTTGCTCTCCAGATTCATTCTTGCCATCCCAATATGCTGATCTTTCTTTGCTGTTGTAGAATCCAGCTATCTTATGTCCAAGATCCAATGTCCTGACAAGCTGTCCAGTTGACGCATATATCTTGATTACCACATCATTATCATCTTTCAACTGATAAGGTATCCATGTATCGGGATTGAATGGATTAGGATAATTCTGAGATAGTTCAGTACGTTCTGGAAGTATCGTATACAACTCTTTATCTATCCATCTTGAGTTCAGGAGATGAGCATCTGGTCCATAAAGATCCACTGTCTGAAACTTAATTGAAGGAGAACCCTTAGAAAGTACGTCAAACTGTAACTCAGATATTATGTTGCTGCTGAAACCAGTCATGCTGGCAAAAGAGATTAGAATCTCTCCTGGTTCAGACATATTGTATACAAGCAGACCATCGGAAGATGATGCTTTAATAGCACGAAGAATTGAGCTATCATAAGCAATGCAAATGTCCCCGCCAGCTAATCCAGCAATGTTGTCTATCTTTAATGGTATTATTATCCTGCCATCTGGTGTAAGATGACCATCAGTCAGCATAACGCAATACTCCCGATCACCAATTCTCCATAATTCATTGCCAGGCGCCTGAATCGGCAATCCGAGGATCAAACGCAATATAAGAATAGCATCGTTTGTTCTTATACTGCCATCTTTATCTATGTCTCCAATCTTCTTATCAAGTGCTGTCGGAGTGGCAAGCCGCACAGCAAACCTCATAGCAAGTATAGCATCATTTGACTGCAATACACCATTCTTATTTAGATCACCTATGATAGGTATGCTGACTTTTCCGTTTACTTTACCGGATGTTATGATCTTTCCAAGTTCATTATAAACTCTATTGGTTACGAATGTAATCGCTGAGTTCGTTCCATGTGGTGCGTCAGATTTGATTTTGAAATTCATATTAACGAATGAACCACTGCCAGTCATAACACCGCTTGGACTTGCTAATGATATGACAATTCTATCAGGAATACTTGTGTTTACTGCCAGATTCATTCCACTTGATAGCGGAGTTAGGGTAATACTGTTGATAGTTAATATAGTACTATCATAGCTCATCTCGATATCTGCGCCTGAAACTCCCACAGAACCATTTATATCTATTGGCACAATTACAGCATCACCGGGCATGCCATAAACTGTGGGAACACTCAGCGTGAGAGGCACGGTCTTAAAGGTAGCCTGCGTAGTACTCGTGTTTAGTAGGTTACCATTTAAATCAGTAGCTAAAAGATTATTGATAGTAAGCTGATAGTTGGTATTCCAACTTAGCTTGATGGGGGATGTAATCGTGAGAACGTCTCCCAAAGTGTTGAAAGATACCGTTGCAAGTCCAGAATTGACAAGGTCCTGCAATGAGCCGGGACCGAATGTTTCACCGGTATCCAGATTTTTCAATTCCATCATGGATGTGAGAACCGATGCCTGATTCATAGGTTCACTGAATGTAACACTAAAATTGACATCTAGTGGAACGTTAGTTGCTCCCAATGCCGGGAACATGGAGAGTATAGTCGGCGGGGTATTATCTGGCGATTCCTGATTTCTGTCTGAGAAATCGATTTTGGCATAATTCCAGACCTTGATGTTATCACTTATATACTTATCAAAACCTTGCGCATCTGGACTCTCTCCAATCCAAAATTTATCCTCCAAAGTTGTTCCATTTGGATTCCATGAGGTTGTTGTGCTACCTACAACGACGCCATCTCTATATACTCTAACTTTATCGGAAGTTCCATCAATACCATTAATATCCCAACATATCGCAGCGTGGAATGGAACACCAACCGTAGCTACAAATTGTGTTGGTTCAAAGGGGGTTTCTGCAACTTGCGTATCGAATTTGACTCCTCCGAATAATCCTCTGCCTGTAACTTCGTCACCCCAGCATAAATAAACGTTGCCTCTATAAGTTACATCCGCAGCTGCATTTCCAACTAAACCGAAAAATCCATATTGGAATGCTACTGGTGATGGTACTTTAGGATCTACCCATAATTCGATTGTGCCTCTATACTTCAAATTATGTAGCACAGATGCCGGAAATTGTATATGATTTTCGGGGAATTTAGCTTTTCTCACATAGCCATTATTGAATTTTCCCGGTTCATAGGCGTAGCTTGTGCCAATTATAGTGCCATTTTCTCCTACCATGCTATGTGTAACCTCTTGGTCACTTCCTAGCTTATTCCACAGAACTAAATGCTGGAATAGCGTTTCTATTATAACCGGTCCATAATGATCTGTAGAACCCCATTCACCATCACCATCCTGAGCACGGACATGAAAATACCAGGAGCCATAAGACACATTCATATAGCACTTTGACTTACTTGATCCTTCTGTTATCGTGTCAGGAATAGTATTTGGGTTTTGGTCGAGTATGTAGCTATATCCGATAATACCACTGGAACTCGCCGGTTCGGTCCATGAAAAACATGGATCGTCATTATTAATCGGGACACCTTCTTGGTGTGTACTAGAAGATATTGTCGGAGAGACGGGTCCGGGAATGCATGTAGCGTAACCTATCTTATAGGGACCTGAACCAACATTAAAACCACCATACCACATCTTATACTGAATACCATCAAATATAACAACGGGGGGACCAACCTGTAAACTATCCCATGACCCGGCTGTTCCTTCCAACACAGGAGAAGGATACTTGGTCCACGATATACCATCAATGCTTGTAGCATAACCGATTTTACCACTAGGACCATTTTGACCACCATACCACATCCTATACTTTTCTCCATCAAAGATCACTTCGGGATAAAGAACACCACTCTGATCCCATGATCCGGCTGTTCCTTCCAATACATAAGGAGGATGTTTGATCCATGAGATACCATCAATGCTTGTAGCATAACCGATCCTCCATTTTGAACCATAATAACTAACATACCACATCCTATACTGAACACCATCAAAGACAACGGATTTCATGTAAATTCCACTATCCAATGATTCGTTTCCATCGTTAAGCAACACAGGCGTTGGATTCTTTGTCCATACCACTCCGTCAATACTTGTAGCATAACCAAACTTCAGGCTTGTACCATAAGTATGACCACCGGTATACCACATCCTATACATGATTCCGTCAAAGAGAACAAAAGGATCAAAGACTTGATAATCATCCCAGGCTCCATTTGGTCCTAAATCCAGCACTGGTGTAGGACGTTTTGACCAGGTTACTCCGTCAGAACTGATGGCATAACCAATCTTATATCCCGCACCTGTACTACCGCTATACCACATCTTATATTCGATACCATCAAAGATAATACATGGGTAAAAAACATTATTATCGTCCCATGAACCCCCTGACGTTCCGTCCATTACTGGATTGTTGGGATATTTCGTCCATACTGTCTGACCTGATACGTCTGTTGATAAAAGAAGAATAGTAAAGATCACAAAAAATAAAGCCCATAATCCGAATAAACCTTTTTTAGTAGCATTTGCAGAAAGACACATTGAAGGTCACCCCCGATTAAATCAACAAGGTTTTGATTTAAACAGCTACATCTGGTGAATGATTAACGTTTCGGAATGGATTTTTTGCTGGTTGCTAGAAGGGCAAGTAAGTAATTGAGTTGGAGAAGATTAAATAAGGAAGCATATAATCAAGCCCGTCCATAGCATCCAGAGATCGAAGACTTGATGAAGGGTATCACCTCCCGCTAGAGAAATAGGGTAAGATGAGTTAGTGAGTTTTCCTAGTGAATGAAAAAATCATAAACACCACCCCTTCAATTACATTATACTCTTATTTTTTGCTTTGTCAAATTATTTTTTTACGTTTTACCATAAACATTTATTTACAAAAAAGTGTGATCTATGATAAAATAATCCTGCTAATTTCACAATTTCGTTTTCAGGGAGGATATGTGAATTGAAAAGCTATCGAAAAGAAATATTTATTAATGTGCCTGATCGTGTGGGATTCGTTAATATTACTCGTCAGGTTGAGGAATGTTTGCGTGAAAGCGGAATAAAGGAAGGTTTTTGTCCGGTAAATTCCATGCACATCACATCAAGCGTTTATATCAACGATAATGAGTCAGGACTATTTGAAGATTACAGAGAGTGGCTTGAAGACCTCGCTCCCCACGAACCTGTATCGCATTACAAACATAATCGTACCGGCGAAGATAATGCGGATGCTCATCTAAAACGCCAGATAATGGGACGTGAGGTTGTCGTAGCTGTGACAAATGGTGAATTGGATTTTGGAACTTGGGAACAAATATTCTACGGTGAATTTGATGGACGTAGAAAGAAACGTATATTGGTGAAGATCATAGGTGAATAATTTGAAAAAAAACGGGATTAAAAATGAAATATAAATTGCTATCGCTTGATCTTGATAATACTTTATTGAATAACAAGCATGAAATATCAAAACGTAACTATATAGCCTTAAAGAAATGTAAAGAAAAAGGATTATACGTTGTACTAGCATCTGGTAGGGAAGTAGAGACTATTGATCGGTTCTCTGATGAGCTTGAGATATATGACCCAATTATTGCATGTGTCGGAGCCATTGTTTGCGGAGAAAAGAAAAACGGCAAAAGGGAATTACTCTATCATCAACCACTGCCTGTTGGCATTGTGGATGAAGTGATGAAATTTACTCAGTCAATAGGATGGTGTCTTACAGTGCATTATCCTGATAAAATACTGGCTCTAGAGCAGGACAAATATACCGATATTTATCACAACCAAACAGGGGCTACTTTCACCTTTGTAGATGACTTCTATCAAGTTATAGCACGAACACAGCCCACAAAGCTTATAATAGTCGTTGATGTTGGGATTCGGGAAAGCGTTTATCAGCAATTCGTTCAGAAATGGGGATCAAAAGCTAATATAACTAAGACTAATCCAGAATACGTTGAGGTAAACACAAAGGGAGTTGACAAGGGCGCCGCACTGACAGAACTTTGCAGGATACTGGATATACCATTGAGTCAAGCTATGGCTTTCGGTGATAATTACAGCGATCTTCCAATGCTTGCAGTTGCTGGTGGAAAAGTCTTGATGGATAATGCTTCAGATGAGATTAAAGTAGAACTGAAGAGCAGATTTAGTGACTTAATTATAGCACCATCTAATGAAGATGATGGAGTAGCGGAGATAATTGAGCGTATCCTCTAAATGGAATGTAGATAATAGGAGGTTAAATTATGATTAAACTTTCACCAGTTGTTGATGATCGATTATGTATTATCTATATCGCTCAAACATTTGCTCGATGGCATGATGGCGTTGCACGACAGGATTGGGCTGATTATTGGCTTCAAAAATACGGAAATCTCACAAATCAAGAAATCTCCGCTGCAGAAATTTTGCGAGAGATTTTACATCCAAAAGGTTGTGTAATCATAAGAGAATCAGCTAAAGGGAATCCAGAACTTGATGATGACATTATAAAGGCTTTTTCAGTTCTAACACCATATTCTGAAAGGATTTATCTAGATGAAAAGGCATCATTGATTCAGTGGGCAGATCGAATCGTAAATCATCCACCGGATTATTTCGCTCAAATGTGGAAGGGTCTCGATACTTTTTTTGGAATTAAACAGGACTATGATCTTAGAGTCTATCTGCTTCCCAGTCCAACAAAAAGCTGTTGCGGAAATGGAGATATGTTCGTTGAAGAAGGGGCAACAACTCTCGGATGTTCGGGTATGATTGATGAGGAAGGCGTATTCTTAACATTGCTTCATGAAGCCGCTCATTCTGTTCATCAAAGGATAGTCCTAAACTCGCTTGTTGATGAAGTGCTTAATACATCGTATGGTCAGAATATACTAGGGATGTTTCGAGAATCTCCTGTCGGAAAATTGGGGGGTGGTCTACGCAGTTATCTTGGTGAACTGGTGATTCACTCCCTTGTGCCACATGGTGCTTTACGGGAACTCTGTGGTTTACCTTCATCCGATGACTACTGGAAATCCGTGATTGAAAATGCACAAAAACTTATTCGTACTCCGATTACTGGTTGGGGTGATATTTACGGTGTATGGGTGATGAATGCCTGCGCAGAAATGGTGCCGTTTGGACGAGAATATGTTGCTCAACAAAAGCAACTTGATGAAACATTCGTTTATGCAGCACTTAATGCTTTTGAAAGAATTTACTTACGCTGGCAAAAAGAAAGCTGATGTTGTTTAGTAGAATGTAGGACGGGCAACGCCCATCAATTAAGCATATTATGGCGGACGGTGCCTACTTATTTGTTACCTTGATTTATGCAGAAAATGAACCATCTCAGAATTGGTTAATTAATACGAATTTTTCAGTTAGCATTGTTAAGGACACGCATCAGCGTGTCCCTACGGTTGTTAGATTGGATATTTTCCGTATTTTTGGACGGCATTAACCATAGCAAGATAGTTTTCTGACCTGCATCCGGGATAGATAGAATTCGATGAACTGATTATGTAACCGCCACCGGGAGCGGCTTTCTGGATAGTTTTTTTTACGGTTGTATCCACTTCTTCAGGTGTGCCAGACACAAGCAAGTCACGACAGTCTATATTCCCAAGCACACAAGCTTTTCCTTTCAGATATGACTTAACCTCGCCAATATCCATGCACTGAGGCTGGATGGGATGAATACCATCAAATCCAACTTCCAGAAGATCATCCATGATGGGCCACAAGTTTCCATCAGAGTGTTTTATGATCTTTAGCCCTTTATCATGTGCGTGTTTAACAAGTCTTTTATGATAGGGTTTAATAAATTCTCGATAGTGCTTGGGAGACATTATCGTTGTGTATTCGCCTGCAAGGTCACCGGGGACAATAACCACATCTGCGCCTGAAACAGATATTATATCTATTGCTTTACTATCAAAATCAGATGCAATACTAGCAAGATCATGTACCATCTGAGGATTCAAAACGTAATCCATCAGCAGATTCTGCATCCCGCCGCGCCAGCGCCAGCTTGACTTGAATGGGTCTGTTACACTTACGAAATGGGCTTTCTTTTTACCCACCTTATCTATAACGTATCTGACCTTCACAAAATCATCTAGCGATATCTTCGACACAGGATCAAATGCAGACAGATCATCATTAGATTTGATTGGACCATCTATCGGCGTAGGCTCACCATGCTCACTGAGCATATAGGTCGTACCATACTTATCTTTACCCAGATCATTTCCTATGTTCTCTATACCTATCGAAAAATTAGTGCATGTTGCATCAATACCAAGTTTTTCTATTATCAAGCAATATAAATCAAGAATTGCCAGGCTTTCATCGCCGAATTTATCTTTACCTGCTTTCACGTTTACAGATTCAGGCGCAATAATTCTAGCGATGTCAACGATATTGGGTTCATTTATGTAAAGCTCAAATATAGGAACATGATCTGGTTTACCATTACTTAAAGCGGTAAGAATTCTTTCTCTTGAGTTCATTGTATAGGTTCTTTCAATAGAATGGTTAATACCTAGTTGACTAAAAATCCCCCCTGCTTCCATCGCTTTAATAAGGAAATAGGGGGGATTCATATTATTGTATAATTACTTTTTTAGCTTTAGAACAGATCTTTGACCTTTCCCCATGTAGTCGCAAGTTTTTTGGGGGGCTGACTGACTGTAACTGGTCCAAGAAGCGAAACATAATCAATCTCTATAGGACCGCTCTTATTTGATCCGAAGTGTAACCTAAGACCTTTAATCATACCATCCCAGTGCATATCAAACTTAAGGTCTACAAAATCCTGAGCGGAATTCACAGTAAATTTTTTACTTTGATCATCGCCAAACTCAGTGTTCTTACCTGTAACATAGTCCACTTGCCATGTATCAGACTTTTGCACTCGCACTCCCAGATATATAGTTGCGTGTTCATAGCCACTAAATGGTTCCCAACTAGCTACAACGCCACCAGGATAAACATAGGGTTTATCCCCTGTCGGTACGATTTGCAGGACGTTTCTTTCAATACCATCAGGTCCTTTGACTTTAGTTATAGTAGAGATAGGCGCAAGATCATGTGTGTCTCGCCAATCGGCTAGATCAGACACGTTGTCAAATGTCCATTCAGGGGGACCAGTATCTCGCCGTGCCAGCGCTAACATCGGGATACAAAATGCAATAACCATAATAAAAGTTAATAACTTTTTCATAAATAAAACCCTCCTGATAAAATATGGATAAATCATAATTTAAATTTCTTCTAACAATACAATTATTATCGTAGATAATAACAAAAAACTTGAGTATAATTATTCCAATTTTGATTATAGTATAATTTATTTCATTCATTTTGTCAAGCTAAACCCGTTGACCCCAGAAATTCTCATTCAGTTAAAACGACGAAAACTCGACAGTGTCAATAAAAGGTATTTTTGGGCTATTCAGCTAGGTAGGCAACCAAGCATAAATTTCTCGTCCGCGAATTGGATTAAGCTACTTTATACTTACTCCAGAATTGATCCCATTCACCATTAAGAACCATGATACGAATATTCTCAACTGCATCCGAACCATGCCTACTCC